>SWCF01002159.1_pt1 | contig 248526 bp, 194 predicted proteins | sample 4690081 | NCBI WGS metagenome assembly SWCF01 (sample SAMN10267280, study PRJNA491770) | bioreactor metagenome | isolation source: DHS bioreactor inoculated with | place: Japan: off Shimokita Peninsula
ATCAAATGTGATGACGGGATTTCTGAATTATCTGTGATAAATAGCATACTTGAGGAATCTAAAAAAAGCAGCTTTTCAACGATTGGGATTATCTGTAGATCAAGCTGTCAGGCAGAAGAATTTTATAGGGAATTGACAAAGAAACATGAAATTGGTCTTTTAGACTCTAATAGCTCAAAATTTGAAAACGGAATTACCATTACCACTATATATATGGCTAAGGGGCTTGAGTTTGATGAAGTCATTATTCCTTCCGTAAACTCAGATATTTATCGATCGGAATATGACAAAAGCTTGCTATATATTGCATGTACAAGGGCCATGCATAAACTTACACTAACCTATCATGGAGAAATTACCAGCATATTATCTGGTGATCAGCTAAAATATAGCATCCGTACCTATTCCAGTTGAAAATATAAAAAACGCATCTTTCCAGTATACCACCAGTTAAAAAACTGATGGTATACTCTTTAAGGGCACCCTTTATTAAAAAATAAGGAGGAATAGCATGAATAATAAACAAGATTCTAAATGGTGGCGAAAGGCGATAGTATTCTTGATTGGCCAGGGTATCTCCCTTTTCGGCTCCCAAATTGTACAGATGGCAATTATCTGGTATGTAACGCTGGAAACATCATCGGGAATCTGGGTTACAATCCTGACGATGGCAGCATTCCTGCCTCAAATGATCATGTCATTATTTGCAGGGGTATGGGCGGATCGTTACAATAGAAAACGAATCATCGTAATAGCTGATACAGTTATTGCTGCGTCAACCCTACTACTTGCTTTATTTATGAAGTCTGGGAATATGGGGAAAGAAGCTCTGCCTGCAATTATCATTGTCTCTACCATCCGTTCCCTTGGCAGTGGTATTCATACACCTACAGTGAACGCTATGATTCCGCAGATAGTTTCTGAAGATGAGCTTATGCGAGTAAATGGTATTAATGGAAGCATTCAATCCTTTGTTCAGTTTATTTCTCCTATTGCTGCCGGAGCAATCATGGCTGTTGGCCCAATCTACAACATAATGTTCATAGACGTTGCTACTGCAATTATAGGCATCAGCATATTGGCTTTGATAAAAATACCAAGACATCAGCGGGTTGAAAGAGCAGAGTCCTCGTCAGTATTTACAGAAATAAAGGAAGGACTTCAATACACATGGAATCATAAATTTCTTAAACGTATACTGACTACATATGGGGCCTACATTTTTCTGTGCGTACCTTCCGGCTTTCTGACGGTGCTCATGATTGAACGAACATTCGGTAACAATGTAATGTTTCTTACAATTAACGAGACAGTGGGATTTGCAGGGGCTTTAGTCGGAGGACTTCTGCTTGGCGTAACAGGCGGATTCAAAAACCGCAATAAGACATTTTTCCTGGGAACAATGCTTTATGGTATTGCTTCTTTTGCGGTTGGCTTTACAAATGTATTTTGGATTTTTGCTATACTAATGTTCTTCATCGGCATGACCATTCCAGCTGCTCAGTCAGCAGTTTTTACATTGGTTCAGGAAAAAACCGATCCATCTATGCTTGGAAGGGTTTTTAGTCTAGTCAATGTCATGTTCACAGGCTTTATGCCACTGGGCATGGCTATCTTCGGACCGCTGGCCGATGTTATTAGAATACAGACCATGGTTATTGTATGTGCTGTATTCATTATTTTGCTGTCTCTAGGTATTTTCATATCCAGGGAATTTTACAAGGAAGGGATTGTGGCACAGTCGACGAAACCAGGAGAAGGGATCATAGAGGAGTAAACATACCATCATAGAATCAGTGAAAAATAGATTATCCCCACTTTAATTATACCATGTAAAAATATGTAAAACCAGACTATTTGTTTTCATTTGCCAGTGCTATAATGAAATAGCGCTTTAAGCGATTTATGGATTAAAATGGTTTTAGCCTGTAGGATGAAATCAAAATTATCACAGAAGGAATTACCAAAGGAGGTAATCATATGAGTTCCTATGTGCTTGGTTTTCATGATATTGACAAAACTAAACCCATGGTTGTCGGGGGGAAAGGTGCCAATCTGGGGGAACTTTCCAAGATTGAAGGAATACGCGTACCAGATGGCTTTTGTATTTCTACTGAAGCCTTTAAAAAAATCATTGGGGAAACATCGTCAATTAACGAATTACTTGATCAGTTATCCTGTCTTATGGTGAAAGATCGGGATAAAATCGGTGAACTTAGCCGTGAGATTCGCAGGGTCATTGAAGGAATAGCCATTCCTAAAGACATTAATGAACAGATCATTCAATTTCTCGCCAGGCTGGGAGAAAAAAATGCCTATGCAATACGATCCAGCGCAACGGCAGAGGATTTACCGACGGCTTCCTTCGCCGGCCAGCAGGATACGTATTTGAACATTATTGGAAGAGAGGCGATCCTGAAGCATATCAGCAAATGCTGGGCATCGCTGTTTACCGAGAGGGCAGTAACCTACCGTATTCAAAAGGGCTTCGACCACCGTAAAGTCCAGCTGTCTGTGGTCGTTCAGAATATGGTCTTTCCCCAGGCGGCAGGGATTTTGTTCACTGCTGATCCTGTTACTTCCAGTAGGAAGGTGTCATCTATTGATGCCAGTTTCGGACTCGGTGAGGCTTTGATCTCTGGCTTGGTGAATGGGGATAACTATAAAGTACGTAACGGCAAGGTAATTGATAAGAAGATATCCACCAAGAAGTTGGCTATTGGTGCCTTAAAAGATGGCGGAACGAAGGAACAGGCGGTTGAACCTGAGTTACAGAATAGGCAGGCACTGACGGATGAGCAGATTCTGCAGCTTGAGGCCATGGGCAGAAAGATCGAAGAACATTTCGGCTGCCCCCAGGACATCGAATGGTGTTTGGCTGACACTACATTTTATATTGTCCAGAGTCGGCCAATTACAACTTTATACCCCATCCCTGAAGCAAATGATAAAGAAAACCACGTCTATTTATCTGTTGGCCATCAACAAATGATGACTGACCCCTTGAAACCACTGGGAATGTCTTTAATGGAGTTAATTTCTTATGGTAAATGGTTTAAGGCTGGTGGAAGGTTGTTTGTTGATGTGTCACAAATGCTGGCTTCACCGGACGGAAGAAAAATGCTATTAAATAATATGAAACAACTGGAACCCCTTACACAAGACGCAATTATGACCATAATAGCGCGAGATTTTATAAAATGTGTACCAAATGATCAGAAAGAGCAGAGCTCTGGTAATAGCGATAAAGTTAAGCCGCCTGCAGAACCTCAAGCACAAATGGAAAACAATCCAGGACCCTTGGATCAGCAGCAAGAGAAGTTTGGGACCAGCCCGTCAATCGTTTCTGATCTGATTAAAAAAAGTCAAGTATCAATAGAAGCGTTGAAACAAAACATTCAAGGGAAATCAGGAACGAATTTAATTGATTTTATACTAGAAGATATTCAGGAGTTAAAGAAAATCTTATTTGACCCACAAAGTACAGCTGTATTTATGTCTGCCATAAATGCTTCACTTTGGATCAATGAAAAAATAAACGAATGGTTGGGTGAAAAGAATATAGCAGACATACTTTCTCAATCTGTACCAAACAATATTACTTCAGAAATGGGTCTGGCGTTAATGGATGTGGCAGATGTGATCCGACCGTACCCGGAAGTAATTGATTATTTACAGAATGTAAAAGATGATAATTTTTTAGATGAACTAGTTAAGCTTGATGGTGGACAAAAAGTCCTAGACGCTATCTATGCTTATCTTAACAAATACGGAATGCGATGTAGCGGAGAAATCGATATTACTAGAACTCGTTGGAGTGAAAAACCAATTACACTTGTTCCCATGATTATAAATAACATCAAAAATTTTAAGCCTAATGCCGGTAATCAGAAATTTGAACAAGGGCGACAGGAAGCTTTGGAAAAAGAAAAAGAGTTATTAGAGAGATTGAATAAGTTGCCGGATGGTGAAGCAAAAGCCAAAGAAACAAAGAGAATGATTGACCTAATTCGAAATTACATTGGCTATCGTGAATATCCAAAATACAGCATGGTTAGCCGCTACTTTGTTTATAAGCAGGCTTTACTGAAGGAAGCCGAACGACTCCTACAGATAAATGTTATTCATGAGAAAGAAGATATATATTACCTCACGTTTGAAGAACTTCACGAAGTCATAGCCACAAATAAACTGGATTTTGATATCATCTGCAAGCGAAAAAAAGAGTACAAATTATTTAAAAAACTAACTCCTCCACGTGTTATCACCTCGGATGGTGAAATCATTGTAGGCGAGTACAAACGAGAAAATCTGCCAGTGGGTGCCATTGCAGGTCTACCTGTTTCATCAGGAGTTATAGAGGGAAGAGCGCGCGTTATTTTAAACATGGAAGATGCAAATTTAGAAAATGGAGATATATTAGTCACCGTCTTTACCGACCCAAGCTGGACACCATTGTTTGTCTCCATAAAAGGTCTGGTTACCGAAGTCGGTGGACTGATGACCCATGGAGCAGTTATTGCCCGGGAATATGGCTTACCAGCAGTTGTGGGAGTAGAAAATGCTACCAAACTGATAAAAGATGGGCAGCGAATTCGCGTACATGGAACAGAAGGGTATATAGAAATCCTCTAATGGGGAAGATGTTATCCCTTTTAAAATAAGAATATGAAGCAAAGAACAATTGTATTATAATACAAGCTAGATAAATATGTATTTGAGGTGAAATGCCATGGATAAATATAAAAGAGAAGAATTGGCAGAGGCGCTGGGAGTTGTAACTTCAACTATCACGAAATGCGAGAAAATGCAGCTGAAATTTCAGGAGGGTACTGCTCATCACACCCTCCTGAAGAACAGGATAAAAGCAATGTATATTTCAGAATCATTAATAACAGATAAAAATGTTTCAGACAAATATACAAAGGAAGAATTGATAGAAGCGCTACGTCCCGTATCTTCAGTTATCAGTAAATGTGAAAAAGCACAGCTGAAATTTCAGGGGGGTACCGCTCATCACACTCGCTTTAAGAACATAATAAAAGCGATGTCTATTTCAAAATCGTTAATAATAGATGAAATTAGTAAAAGAGGTTAATTTATAGTTTTTAGATAAGATTATGAGCATTAATCTGAGTCCGAAAAATTCCGATTTGTAGAGCATCAGATGAGATAAGCGGTATGGCATTCCCCCAGCAGGTTAGGAAAGCGTCCAGGAATAATCCATAAGCAATTCAGGAATATTCCATTCCAATATAATGGAAGTTTTGCTACACTAACTTAAGATGAGTTAGATTATACTAACAACTATCTTATTGGAGGAATGTAAAATGAAAAAATTGATGGGACTGATTGTCTCGCTTGTACTTTTAACAGGGTTGCTGGCGGGCTGTGCCGGAACACCCGCGGAAAATAATAATACAAGTGCACCTGCTTCAACTGAAACAAGCGAGCCGGATAAAGCCCTGTGGCCGCGAACGATTACAGATGCGGCGGGGTATGAGGTTGTTTTGGAGAGACAGCCGGAGCGTGTCACGCTCCTCCACACTATCTATATGGAGTATTTCCTGCTGCTTGATTCACCTCCCACAGCGTCGGCCATAGGAAATGTACTGGGTCAGATGGAATCGCTGGAGGAGTCTGAAATGTTAGGGCCATATTTAGAGAACACAGATATGATGATTCTGGGAAGCTCCAAAAATGTCAGCTTGGAAGCGGTACTGGCCTCTGAGCCTGATGTAATCGTGACCTTCCATAACCCTGCTGGAATAGATATATACGACCAGCTAGTCGAGATTGCACCTGTAATTCAAATTAATTTTAATGATCCCTGGCAAGACCAGTTGATGCTTTGCGCCCAGTTGCTGGGTAAGGAGGCAGAGGCCCAAACCATCATCGCCGAGATAGAGAATATCATTGCTGATACAAAAGAAGCTTTGGCGTCGGATGCTGACCGTACTTTTGCACTTTTCCGCACGGATGGAAAAGGCTTTATTGCCCAGGGTACTGCCCAATATTACGAAATCTTCGGCCTTACGAAGCCAACGGGCTTTACCGATGCGGCTGAAACCGTATCACTGGAGGCAGTGGCAGAAATGAACCCTTACTACATCGTATTTCAGCACAATTATGACATTGCCAAGGCGTTTGTCGACAGCATGGAATCTTCGTCTGTGTGGCAGTCGCTTGATGCAGTTCAAAATGGACGGATTTACTATTTTGATGAAAAAATGAACAGCTTTGGTCCGCTAGCTTTACGTCTTGCCGCTGAAAAGTTCACAGAAATATATTCCCAATAGCTAGAAATTAAAGGGCGAGTGCAGTGTTGAAATACCTGCACCCGCCCTTTTGCCATATTGATGAACAGTATTTAATTCTTATTTTTTATAAATTCAGCTGCTTCCCTGCCTGCTATTCTACCAAATACGACAGCGCCACTATATGCACCACTTGTAGCTGTAACTTCTCCTGCAGCATATAATCCTTCTACTGCTTCTTTGTCAGTATTCAATACTTCAGCTTTTTCGTTGGCTAAAACGCCTCCCTTTGTCATATGAATAGCAGATTCTACCTGAACGCCATAATAGGGTCCATTTTCTTTAAACTTCTCAGTAAAAGGTTTTTCTCTGAAAGGATCTTCTATTTCACCAATGACAGCTTGATTATATGTAGCTACCGATTTAATCAGGTTTTCACTGTTAATCCCAAGTTTTTCAGCCAATTCCTCAATAGTATCGGCTTTTTGATGATAGCCTAATTTATTATGCTTCTTTAGCCTATAAAAAGATTCATAAAGTCTTTGGTCATAGATATAGAAAACTTTTCCATTAGGCTGCGCTAATATTGTATGTGCTAATGTAAGTCCGCCTGATGTTTCGTCAACAAATCTCTCTCCATCTTCATTTACGAAAATAAATCCATCTCCTGCTCCCGTAAGCTCTCTGTTCCTTTTCATAATCATCTTAAATACAGAAAGTGTGTCCATATTTTCTAATTGAAGATTATTTTTTTCAAACACTGGAATAAAGTCCCCTGTAGCCCCCATCTGGTTTGAAGTTTCAACTATTTCAGCTCCGGGTGCATGCTTTGCTAATAGGTCTTTATTAGCTGAGAATCCTCCGGTTGCCAGGATCACGGCATCTGCAAAGATATCATAATAATCATTTTTATGCTGAACTTTGACACCAATAACCTTATCGCCGTCAAAAATTAAATCCAGTCCTTTTGTGCCTGTTCTAACGTCTATATTAAGCTCTTTAATCCTTCTCTCCATGCCATCTTGAATATGCTCTCCGGCATAAGCATCATTCTCAGCCATATGATTCGTTTCTCCATAGTTATAATTTAAATTAACACCAAAGCTTCTTAACCATTCGTCTAACTCACTTGCACCTTGGGCCCATACTTCTACTCGCCTATTGGAATCTGCTACTGATTCTTTTCCTTTAATAAAATCCGCTACTGTAATGTTAATTTCATTTTCCTTTTGAGCTTTGGAATTAATCAGATCAAAAAAGTTCATATCAAACTTGCCATTACCACTTAAAATATCTAACTTTTCAATCAGTATGATATTATCTATTCCCGATTCTTTTGCACTTATTGCCGCCGCAAGCCCAGCAGGACCTCCACCTACTACGAGTAGTTCAGTTTTTACAGCCTCTAAATCTCTACGTTCACTTTGGGGTCCTTGGGTGTCAAAAGTGATTTTTCCAAAGTCTTGCCCATATCCTTTAGCAGCTTCAGCAACAGCAGTCTTAATGCCAAAAGAAGTGTATGTGGCTCCACTGACACTGTCTACTAAAGGGCTTTGCCCATCGAGAATTCTCTCCTTTATAACTGGGAATGCCCTTGTCATTACTGGACTGGTTTCTGCATCTGATATGATTTTGATATCAATCATTTCATCTCCTTCCATGATTAACTCCAGCTTAATTTCACCGCCATACCCCATACCTTTGCCTTCATATGTATTACTTAAGTTCGCTTCTGTATTGTTTCCATCGTTACTAACCCTGTTTGAAGCACATCCAATTGTAAATGTTAAAGAAATCGCAAGTAACCATGTGATCAACTTTTTCATAGCTTGGCCTCCTATTTTTTGGTAATTTTAGTTCAATGCTATCGTAACACGATTACTTTAGAATATCAATATTACTTTTCATATTTTCCAAAAGCCTAAGGATTTTGTGAATATCCCCCTGAGCTATTGCTTCTTATTTATGCACTTCTATCGAGGTCTATTTTCAGTTATACAGTCAGATAGCTGTAATTGGTGGTTCAAATCCCCTTCAGTTGGATTTTTCTAAAGAGGACTCCATTGATCTTTGGTTTATCTTAGCGATAAACTTTAGTAAAAATAAACAAATTAAATAAAAGAGGTTAAAAAAATTGACAATTTAACTATGTATACACTAAAAAAACGTTGACAAATAATGCCTAATTAGTTAAAATTATTTACAGTAACCTTAAATATACAATACTAATAAAAGAGAATTTTTAAAAATAAATAAAAGGAGTTGGGTACTAAGAATAAAAAAATGTTAAAAAATTATGTGTAAACGTTTTCGGCCTTATTCTGCAGCCTGGCCTTTGATTTTGATAAAATTCTGTGAGTTAACCCTTCACCATATCAAAATCATAGGTAATAGTCTAATTAACGAACCCACTTATTAATTTCTATCTATAGATCAAATTCAAATCTAGCACTTCTACCACTAAACACTTCTAAAAAAATTTCAAATCTGTCAAATCAATAATTTTCATATCAAGAAAAGATATCATTAACAGTGCGTATTCATATATTTATCTTTGGAGATAAAAGCCTAATGAGTTAGTATATGCCCAAGTAAATAAGGATAATCATATCTTTCAAAACTGAGCCGCTATTCTATAAACTAAAGATTCTCTTGTCATAAAGGTAAAATTTTTTTCTGAAAATGACTAGATGTCTATGATTAAACTTGATATGAAATCTTATGCAACCCTAGATATTTTCATTAAGTTGTTTTCCAATTTTTCCGTGAGATTTTTGTAAGAAATAGATGTACATTATTTATTACAGGCTCTTAGAATACATCATAGACTTTTGAAATTATGATGTCTTTTAGCTTCCCTATAGAATCGGACTCTGATCCTCTAAGATAATGTCGTACCAACAGAGTTGATAATTCTATGCTAAACCCAAAATCAAATTTAAGTCTAATTATGCTACCTAGAATGGTCCTATTCTCATTGCAATCGGACTATATATTTTATACGCATATACTAATAAATACAGGAGGTGATTATATAAAAAAATACATAGTGTTTAATCCTGTAATTGGATATTTGGCTTAGCTTACTTCCAATTACTTTATTGTGTAAGGAATAAGCTTCAATTGAAAAATTTATTAAAAATAAAAAAAATGGGAGGGAAATTATGGTTATCAATGTGCAAGGGGTGACCAAGGTCTATGATGGACCAGGGAAGTCAGAAGTTGTTGCAAACGATAATTTAGATTTACATGTAAAGGAAGGTGAAATTTTAGGTCTTTTGGGCCATAATGGTGCAGGGAAAACAACCCTGGTTAATCAGATTCTTGGGTTAACAAAGCCCACAAGGGGTGATATAGATGTGCTGGGCCAATCTGTAATTCAATCACCGGAACGGGCACGCTTTATTTGCTCGGTACAGCCTCAGTCTCAATTACCCTTTGGTGAATTAACACCCACTCAAGCAGTTTCTATTATGGGGATGATGAGGGGCGGAAAAAAAGATCACGTAATAAAACGTATGGAAAAACTTTTCGATGCCTTAGATATCGGGAGCTGGGCCAATACATTAGGGACTAATTTGTCAGGAGGCGTACGTCGTCTAACTGCTTTTTGCATGGCTGTGGTTACCCCAGGCAAGGTAGTGATACTTGATGAGCCTACAAATGATGTAGATCCTGTTCGACGCCGTTATCTTTGGAATGAAATACGAAAATTGACTGAGGAAGGAACCTCTGTTATTTTGGTAACGCACAATGTACTTGAGGCAGAGAAGGCAGTGGACAGAGTAGCCATTCTACATAAAGGCAAGTTCTTGATTCAAGGTACCCCTTCTGAAATAAAACAGTCCATCAGTAATCGCTTAAGAATTGAAGTCAGTCTAGCAACAGATTCAGCAAACATTGAAATTCCAGAATGGGCCCTTTCAGAATATCTTAATAACGGACGCATGTCATTATCTATGGAGCAGGCCTCGGCGCTGGAATCTATCGATTGGGCTAAAGATCAGGTTGAGAAGGGTAAAATAATAGACTATTCCTTATCACCAACCAGTCTTGAAGATATATATGTTGAACTGACAGAAGGCAAAGGGGGAGAATCAATATGAGTTTTGTTAAACAGGTTAAGTATGTATTTTCAATGCAGTTTCTCAGAAATTATGGAAATCTGATGTTTTTTTCCGTAATTCAAATCATGATATCCTTAGGGATTGTCATTGGCTTCTCCTATCTATTTTCCAGTCCCGAGTCTGGAACACTGCTTTATTTGGCAACAGGAGCGCCCACCATTGTTCTGATTATGATTGGGCTTGTAATTTTACCAAATCAAACGATTACTGCTAAGGCAGAGGGCTATGTGGAATTTATTAGAACATGGCCTGTAAAGCGAGCAGCAATTGTCGTATCAGATACCCTTATGTGGTTTATGGCAACCTTTCCAGGAATTGTTGTATCAACAATTTGTGCCCATTTTATTTTTAGACCAGGATACGCTATTTCATGGACTGTAGCGCCGGCTATCCTTCTAACTGCATTAACCTGTATCGGTATTGGATATGGATACTCTTACGCTTTGCCTGTTACTGGAGCAATGGCCCTTTCCCAGGTGCTGGCCTTTGGAGCGCTCATGTTTTCTCCTATTAATTTTCCGATGGAACGTCTTCCCGTATGGCTTCAAATGCTACATCAGATTTTACCCATACATTCGATGTCTCAAGTAATGCGTGCTTCGATGGCTTCTACAACCTTCACGGCAACTCCCTATAACTATGTCAACCTGACCATTTGGTGCATAATCGGATATGGTTGGGCGATTTCAGTCTTAAATAGAAAATAAGACAGTAGATAATTGTTATTTAATACTAAGGAGGAATTGTATGATAGGTGAGATTGCAGTGATCGGGGCTGGTGTTATGGGGGTAGACGTAGCAGCAACGGCTGCGGCCAATGGATATAAGGTTATTTTAAAAGATATTGATCCAAAGGTGCTGGAAGAGGCTCCTCGTACGATTCGACATAACATTAGAAACTATAAAATGCTCTCTCAGGAACTTAATAATTGGGATGTTAAGGATATTCTTTCTCGTATCCTATTTACTGATAGTTATGATGGCTTTGAAAAGGCTTCCTGGGTGATTGAAAATGCCACAGAGGATTGGGAAATCAAGCGTAAATTATACGACGAATTGAGCCAGGTATGCTCACCTGATGCAATGTTTGCTGTCAATACCAGTTGCATATCTATCACCAAGATTGCAGCCCTTATGCCTCGGCCCGAAAGGGTGATTGGAATTCATTTTATGAATCCTGTGCCCTTGAAGGAGGCCGCCGAAACCATTGAAGGATTGCAAACATCCGATGAGGTTGTACAGGCCGCTAAAGGGCTTGTAAAGAGCCTTGGCAAGACCGCCATTCATGTAAAGGATTTTCCTGGGTTTGTATCAAATAGGCTGTCCCATTTATTTATGAATGAAGCCGCATTTTTAGTACAGGATCAAGTGGCTGAACCAGAACAAATTGATTTAATTTTTAAGCTGGGCTATGCCCATAAGATGGGCCCCTTGGAAACAGCTGATCTGATTGGTCTTGATACGGTTGTACGATCCCTTGATGTGCTCTATCAGAGTTATCAGGACCCTAAGTTTCGCTGCTGTCCCCTTTTGAGAAAGATGGTGGATGCTGGACTGATGGGACGTAAAAGTGGACAAGGATTTTATTCCTACTGTTAAGGAGGAAATGGTTTGAAGGATATAAAATGTGTGGTTTGGGATCTAGACAATACTTTGTGGGAGGGTGTGCTGCTTGAGGGGGATAGGATTTGTCTGAGGCCTGGTATCAAGGAAATCTTAAAAACCTTAGATTCAAGAGGTATCCTATTATCCATAGCCAGTAAAAATAACCATAAAGAAACGATGGAGTACCTGGTCAATTTTGGGCTGGCCCAGTATTTTCTATATCCTCAGATTGGATGGAATGCTAAGTCAGCATCAATACAAAACATTCAGAAAAGTATTAATATAGGCATGGATACCATTCTTTTTATAGATGATCAGGCCTTTGAACGTGACGAGGTAAAAGCTGCCCATCCGGAGGTCACTGTTTTTGATGCTGCTGACTACAGGGAGCTAACTTCAAATCCACGACTGAATCCCAGGATTATTACTGAAGACAGCAGCAGACGCCGACTTATGTACCTAGAGGAGCAGATGCGTAAAAGTGATGAAGAGGCTTATCAGGGGACCCCTGTAGATTTCTTAGCCAGCCTAGGGATGAAGTTCTGCATCTGTAAGGCCAGCGAAGGGGATTTACTTCGGGCTCAGGAGCTGACGGTTCGTACCAACCAGCTTAATTCAACGGGCATTCAATACAGCTATGAGGAGCTGAGGGCACTGTTGAATTCTCCTCAGCACCATCTGTTGGTTTGTGAACTGACTGACAAGTATGGGTCCTATGGAAAAATTGGGCTGGTGCTGGTTGAAATAAAAGAGCAAGCCTGGATAATCCGCCTTTTACTGATGTCCTGTCGTGTTGTATCTCGGGGGGTAGGAACTGTACTTCTATCATTTCTGATGAAGGAAGCTAAGGCTTCAGGAAAGGCGCTACTGGCGGATTTTAGAAGAACCGAACGAAACAGACAAATGCTTATGACTTACAAATTTGCCAATTTTAAAGAAAAAGAGCGGACAGGCGATATGATTTTATTTGAAAACGATCTTACAATGGTTCAGGATTACCCGACCTATATTAAATTAGCTACCAGTATTTAATATGATGGGAGATAGGATGATGAAAAATGAAGATAATGCTCGTTTACGTATCCGTAATTATATAGAAGACAATATGAATCTATTAAATGAAGAAGTTACTTTACTTGACACGGACAATATATTTGAAAAGGGTTTTGTGAGCTCAATTTTTGCTATGAGATTATTAAATTTCATAGAAAAGGAGTTTGATATAGAGGTTAGGGATGAAGATATTATTTTAGCAAACTTTTGCTCTATAGATGCCATGATTTGCTTGATGAAAAAACTGAAAGGAGATTAATATGAGGGATGCATATCAACAATCTATTCTGGACAAAGCAACAGAATATGCTGAGACTGTAATTAGACCAAGGGCAGGGGAATTTGACAAAAATGAAGCGCTTCCCCGGGAAATAATTGATGGTATCGCTTCAAGGGGATTGTTAGGGGCGTCTATACCTGAGAAATACGGTGGATTAGGTCTAGATCCCTTATATTATGGAGCTTTAACCGAAATCATAGGAAAGGCCTGCTGTTCGACACGGGCATTATTGACTGTTCATACTTCGTTGGTAGGGCAAACATTAGAAAAACTTGCCAATCCTACCCAACGTGAACGGTTTTTGCCCGATCTGGCCAAGGGGAACAAACTAGCCTGTTTTGCCTTAACAGAGCCGGATGCAGGTACCAACGCATCTTCAATCAAAACCCAATATGAAAAAAAAGACAATATATTTGTTCTTAACGGAAGAAAAAAATGGATAACCTTTGGAGCCATAGCAGATATTTTTTTAGTGATCGCTGTTGAAGCGAATACAAAGAAAGCAAGTGCCTTTTTAGTGGAAAACACAATGCCTGGTATCGAAATTAAACCAATGAGAGGTTTACTGGGCAGCAGGGCAGCCCATTTGGCAGAGATTATTTTTAATAATGTAGAAATTCCACAAGAAAATCTCTTGTGCAGCCTGGGGGCAGGTATGAGCTTTGTTGCCAATACAGCCTTGTTTTACGGACGCTATAGCATAGCCTGGGGCGGGGTTTCCATAGGACAGGCCGCCCTGGAAGAAATGGTGAGATACGCAAGTATACGAGAGCAATTTGGACAAAAGATAGGTAAATTTCAATTAATTCAAGGTATCATTGGTGATGCGGTAACACAGGTTTATGCGTCCCGAGCCCTTTGTATCAGAGCAGGGGAATTATGCCTGGCCGGTGACGACAGGGCTGTCATGGAAACCAATATTGCAAAATACTTTACTTCTCAAATGGCCCTCAAGGTGGCTTCCGATGCCGTTCAAGTATTGGGCGGTAATGGCTGCTGTGATGAGTATCCTGTAGAACGGTTATTCCGTGAAGCCAAGATTCTGGAAATTATTGAGGGAACATCACAGATACAGCAGGTCATGATTGCTAATTACGGAATAAGAAAATATGCTAAGCGATAGTTACTTGCAAATAAGGGGAGAGTTCTGTTATGAGTAGATATAAAAATTTGGTCGAGGTGCTTCAAGGGAATAGTCGAAATGATGTGGGCATTCATTTTCTTAATGGGGTTGAGACAGAAGCGTTTTTATCCTATGGAGATCTTTTAAGTGAAGCAGGAAAATGCTTAGCCTTCTATCAATCAATTGGGATTAAGACTGGAGACGAGCTGGTGCTTCTGTATAAATCAACACGTACCTATTTAATCGGTGTTTGGGCTTGTCTTTTAGGGGGGATGATACCTGTTCCCCTTACGTTTCCAGAAAATGTAGAGGATACTTTAAAGATATTTACCGTATGGCAGATCTTAAAAAAGCCATGGATTGCGGCTGATGACCACAAGCTTTTCATGAAGCTGGAGGCCTTCTCTGCTGAAAAAAAAATGAGTACCATTTTTAAATCCATGACTTCAGGTTTTTTTTGCCACATGGACTTTGAATGCAGTGGCCAGGAGCCCTATTATCCTAATATTCAACCAAAGGATAATGCATTCATTCAATTTTCTTCAGGGTCTACTGGAAATCCTAAGGGAATACTGCTTACCCATGAGAATGTACTAACCTTTATTAATGATACGATTGAAAGCAGTGAAATTTGTGGAACAGATTCCTTTTTAGCCTGGGTTCCCATTACCCATGGGTTTGGTATGATTTACTTCCATTTAATTCCTCTTGTGGCTGGTGTACAGCAGTATCGAATTCCCACCAGCACCTTTGTCTGGAACCCCGAAATTTGGTTTTCTGCAATTCATAAATACCGAGTCTCGATTACAGGCACACCCAATTTTGGATTAAGCCATTTTCTTAAAAAATTTAATGAAGAGACAGCAAAAGCAGAGCAATGGGATTTAAGCTGTGTAAAATATATTATCAGTGTATCAGAGCGTATTTCAGCTTCCTTATGCAATGAATTTACTGAAAAATTAGAAAAATACCAACTATCTTCAGAGGTGATTATGCCTGCCTATGGATTATCAGAGGCCACTGGTATTGTAGCTACTTGTCTGCCCAGGGAGCCGGTACAAGCATTTACCATTGATCGAAGCCAAATGAAATCAGGTCAGAAGGTCAGATTTGTAGAGTCTACAGCCGTAGAAGCCGTAGAATTTGTAGACTGCGGCCCCCCTTTAAAGCACACCCAAATTCGGATCACAGATGGTAGCCGAAATTCTTTAGAAGAAGATACAATCGGACACGTTGAGGTTAAAGGAATATGCATTACGCCAGGCTATTATGGAAACCCTGGGGCTACCCGTGAAATTTTGAGTGAGGACGGATGGCTTGATACAAAGGATTTGGGATTCTTACACAATGGCAGACTGGTGATTGTAGGACGAATAAAGGAAATGATTATAATTGGCGGGATCAATTATATGCCCCAGGATATCGAACAGGCAATTTCCCAGAGGGCGGGAATCAACGAGCTGAAGGAATGTGTTGCTTGCGGGGTACCTAATCCTGAAACAGGTACAGAAGATTTAGTCATATTTGTTCCCTTTGAAAAGGAATATGATGAACTGCTACCTTTAGCAGAAAATATTTGCCTGCAGGTATTGAATGAACTGGGACTAAATGTAGCCCATGTGCTGCCCGTCAAGCAGCTTCCCAAAACAAACAGTGGAAAAATCCGACGCTTTAAACTGGTTCAAGCTTATCAAAACGGTGAATTTGATGAATTTATTAGACCTTCCAAGGGGGGTAATCAACAGATTCTCTTACCAGCGTCAATAGATTCCCCAGTGTTTCAGCAGCGGCAGGATACGATAATAGATATGATACGTAAAGAGGTAGAAGTATTACTAGGACATGGAAATTTTAATATTAATGATGGGTTTACAGAGCTTGGGTTAAGCTCAGTAAAGCTGATGACGCTCCAGGAACGTCTGGAAAAACGTCTAGAGATCAATATGTCAAGTACAGCTGTGTTAGATTACCCAAGCATAGGTGCAATGGCAGCCTACTTGGCAAAATCAGAGAACACCAGAAGCATTCATGGAACAGAGGATGCAGAACCTGTAGAAGATATGGCTGTTGCAGTCGTGGGGATAGCCTGTCGCTTTCCTGGGGGAGCTAGTTCTCCTGAGGCCCTTTGGCAGTTGCTAGACAGGGGTGTTGATCCTGTAAGAGAAATTCCAGAATGGCGATTTATCAAGGATCCCGGGTCTCAAGAGGAGCTATCAACTCGAATGGGAGGCTTTCTTGAAGACATTGACAAATTTGATCCTCTGTTTTTTGGGATTTCACCGACGGAGGCCGAGACCTTAGATCCTCAGCATCGGCTTTTATTGGAGCTGACCTGGGAAGCCCTTGAGGATGCCGGTTGGAATCCCAAATCCCTAAGGGGTAGCAGGACTGGCGTTTTTGTAGGGATTTCCGGCAGTGATTATGCACAGGTTGGCCGAGATTTAAATTGCAGTCTGGGTCCATATACCCTTACTGGGACAATGCTTAATGGTGCTGCAGGACGTATATCCTATGCCTTTGATTTGCATGGCCCCTCTATGGCAATAGAAACAGCCTGCTCCTCCTCCCTGGTGGCAGTACATCAGGGGGTGATGCAGCTTAGAACTAAAAAATGTGATATTGCCTTGGCTGCAGGTGTTAATTTAATTCTTAGGGCCGGGGGACATGCCAGCTTCACCAAGCTTCAGGCCCTGTCTCCTTCGGGAAGATGCCGCAGCTTTGATGAAGCGGCTGACGGCTATATCCGAAGTGAAGGGGGGGCGGTAGTGGTTCTGAAGCGCCTCGAGGATGCCCGCAAAGATGGAGATCAAATTTGGGGGATTATAAGAGGGACTGCAGTTAACCATAATGGTCATAGCAGTGGTTTTACCGTACCCAGTGGCCCGGCCCAGGGACAGCTGATTCGGGAGGCACTGTCCGATGCCGGATTAGAACCAGAGGATATTGACTATCTGGAAGCCCATGGGTCTGCCACCAGACTTGGTGATCCCCAGGAGGTAAATGCTTTAGCCCAGGTTTTTGGAGGGCGTAAACAGCCTCTATATATAGGTAGTATTAAATCAAATTTGGGCCATACAGAGGCGGCTGCGGGCTTAGCTGGTCTGTGTAAGGTACTGCTGGCTATGAAGCATGGAAGAATTCCAGCAAATTTACACTTTAATAAAGGGAACCCCCTTATTCCATGGGACACAACTCCTATTAAAGTGGTAGAGCAGCATACAGAATGGAAAGCCCGTAACGGCCATAGGAGGGCGGGAATAAGCTCCTTCGGCATCAGTGGAATCAACTCCCACATTATTGTGGAGGCTCTATCAGATGTACAGGAAAATTCAAGCCTAACTACCACAAGTTCTTCAAATCTTTTCACCATTTCAGCCCAGACCGAAGCAGCATTGCGTGCCTATACCAGCATGATGGCAGATTGGTGTCAGCAGCCTACTACAGAAATAGCAGCCCTTTGCCGCACCTTAGCCTTGGGGAGGGCACCATTGAAGCGACGGCTTGTCTTACCTGCCGAAGATATGGAAACCCTTGCCCAACAGCTCCAGATGCTGGCTGATTCGGCACTGCCCCTAGGAGTAGATGCGCCTGACCAGCCCGATCCATTGGTATTCCTATTTACCGGCCAGGGCTCACAATATCACAAAATGGCCGAAGCGCTGTATCAAGAGTCTTCGGTATTTAAAGAAAAGCTAGATGAACTGGATAAGGCCTTCAGAGCCCATATAGACGAATCCCTCATAGAACTGATTTATGGTGATGACAATGGTGCCCTTAAGAGGCCCTTGTATGCCCAGCCATTGATATTTTCAATCGAGGTGGCCCTGGCCCATTATTGGGAATCCCTTGGGATTGTTCCCGATATTGTGATTGGCCATAGTATTGGTGAATATGCAGCAGCTTTTATGGCCGGCACAATAAGCCTCAAGGATGCGGTTTACATGGTAGCTGCACGGGGAGAAATCATGGATGCTACCCCCCCTCATGGTCAAATGGTAGGGGTCCTTGCAGAGGAAGAAAAGGTTAAAGCTCTGATCCAGGACTATCAGGATGTTTCTGTAGCCGCCGTCAATGCCCCTGAAAATATTACTGTCTCTGGCGGAAAGGCCAGCATAGAGGATATAGTACAGCGGGCACGTAAAGAGAGGATATTCGTTGAGGAGTTGGAGGTATCTCACCCCTTCCATTCAGTGATGATGAATGACAGGGTAGGACTGCTGGAGTCAACGCTGGAAAAGGTAGTATTTCATCGTCCATGCCGATGCCTTATATCCACCTGCACCGGGGCAATTGTAGACGAAGAAACCCGTTTGAATTCAGCCTATTGGGGGCAACACCTGGTAAAGCCTGTACTGTTTTCAAAGGCCATTAATACAGCCCTATCAGCAGGAGGAAGGGTATTTTTAGAAATTGGAGCAACAGCCACCTTGAGTGGGTTAGCGGCTCAGAATATAGAGGGCGACAACATTTTACTTTTGCCAAGCCTTAGAAAGAATAAACCGGTCTTTAAGCAAATACAAGAAACCTTAGGGGAATTATGGAAAGCTGGATATGCTGTTAATTGGAAAGGATTTTATAAAGGTAAAGCGATACGAATTGAGAATCTGCCCCATACTCCCTATGAGCGAAGGCGGGTTTGGTTGAAGGAAGGCGAGGGGACAGTATCGGGCAAGACAGTCCACTCCCTAATGAGTGTTAAGGAGAGCGCTGCAGCCTGTGAAATAACCTCCGTAAATGGAAATACAGTGGAAATTCAAGAAGCACTTAGGGATATGGTGTCACAGGTAACCGGGGTTTCCAGGGACGATATTGAAAATTCCCTCAATCTCTTTTCCCTGGGGTTGGATTCGCTGATGCTGGTTCAAATGTCAAAAAACATAGTAAATCAATTTCAGGTAGATATACCTGTGAAAATCTTCTTTGCCCAATTGCACACTATTGAATTGCTGGCAAAATATATTCTCAGCCATCGCCCTGATACTACAAAAGAAAATAATACTAATAAGGCAAATTTGGCAGATGAGGGGGTACATCAGATTATCAACCGCCAGCTGGCCATTATGGAAGCACAGCTTCGGCTCATTGATCCTACTCAATCCAGTGAAGGGGGAAATATTAGTGTCAAGCCTTTACAAAGGATAAGGGCTGTTTCTCAAGGACCTTCTGTTGCTGATAATACCAGCTCAAGAAGTATCCAGCTGACAGAGGATGACTTGACTCCCCGTCAGCAGCAATTTTTAGATGATTTTATTATACGGTGGACATCACGAACCCAGAGATCAAAAGCCTATGCAGCAGAACATAGAGAGGGGTTGGCTGATTGGATTATGAGTCTGAACTTCAGCCGAAGTATAAAGGAGCTGGTATATCCAGTGGTTTCGGCGAAATCGAAGGGGGCAAAATTCTGGGATATAGATGGAAATGAGTATATAGATACGGCCATGGGCTATGGTGTTTCATTTTTCGGCCACAGGCCCGACTTCATTACTGAAGCAATTCATCAACAGCTTGATCAGGGATTTGAACTGGGGCCCCAGTCCAGTGTCGTTGGAGAAGTGACAGATCAGATTCGACGGTTGACCGGTGTTGAGCGGGTAGCCTACTGCAATACGGGTACCGAGGCGGTTATGGTGGCCCTGCGTCTGGCCCGTACCGTCAGTGGTAGAAATAAGATAGTCAGATTTATTGCCTCCTTTCATGGAAGCTTTGACGGGGTTCTGGCAGAGGCAGACGGTGAAGCCAGTCAGCCCATGGCTCCCGGTATACCCCAGTCCATGGTAGACGACACAATTGTATTACAATATGGTAGCCCAGAATCCCTTGAAATTCTTCAAAAGCACGGGAAGGAACTGGCCGCTGTACTGGTGGAGCCGGTTCAAAGCCGTAACCCGGGACTTCAGCCAAAAGAATACCTTCATAAGCTGAGGGCCATATGCTCAGAGCAAAAAATTGCCCTGATATTTGATGAGATGGTAACAGGCTTCCGTATAGATTTGGGAGGGGCTCAGGCCTATTTCAATGTAGAAGCCGATATAGTTACCTATGGCAAGCTAGTGGGAGGCGGAATGCCCATCGGAATAGTAGCCGGCAAGTCCCTTTATTTAGATGCTGTTGACGGAGGATACTGGTCCTATGGGGATGAGTCTAGCCCTAGGGCAAAGACTACCTTTTTTGCAGGTACCTTCTGCAAGCATCCCCTTACAATGGCAGCATGCAAGGCGGTGCTCAAGCGTTTGGAGGAGGAAGGAGCAAATCTGATTAAGGCAGCAAATGAACGGACCAGTCGATTTGTAGAACAGGCCAACCAATACTTTCTTGAAGCCGAAGTTCCCCTTAAAACACTGCAGTTTGGCTCTATGTATCGATTTGAGACAAAGGCAGCAACAGATATGAGCTTATTTCCCCTTGCGGTGAATTTGTTTTTCCGTCTGATGATGGAGGCAGGAATCTATGTTTGGGAGCGGCGTACCTGCTTCTTCTCCACAGCCCATACCGATGAAGATGCAGCAGAAATTGTAAAGGCATTACGATACAGTGTAGAGACATTACGAGAAGGAGGCTTTGAATTCAGGGCTGTTGATGGTCCCCAGGGGCCTAATTCAACCCACGGGTCATCTAAATCCAATGAAACTAGCTTTGAACTGTCCTCCGAGGAACGAAGAGTGTATATTTTGTCTAGCCTTAAGGGTGGAAACCAGGCCTACCAGGTTCCTTATCTACTGATGTTAAGCAGGCCCCCAAATATAGATGGCTTACAGGACGCTTTTAAGGTTATTGCTGAAAAGCACGAAATGCTGAGAAGCTGTTTCAGAATCCAGGGGGGAGCGGTGGTACATCACATCGTCAAAACCCTTGAGCCTGAATTCCTATGGGCAGATGCCAGGAAAGGAGACAGCTTAGAGAGATTTGAAGCCCAATGGAAGCGACCCTTCGACCTTAGTCAGGCACCTTTGTGGAGATGGGGGCTGTCGGTGGATGAGGAGGGGTGTTATCGACTAGTATTCAATTTTCACCATATTATTTTTGACGGACCCTCTATGGATGTGATACTGGATGATTTGAAAAAAGTCGTCAATGGAATAGCCCTAGAAAAGCCAACACAGACCTATAGAGATTATGTAAAGACTGAAAAATTGTTCTTGACAAGCCCTGAGGCATCCAAGGAACGGGATTACTGGATGAAATCCCTCAGTCCCCTGCCCCCTGCCCTTAACCTGCCCGGGGACGGAATAAGACCAGACATCAATAATTTTAAAGGAAGCAGTAAATTCTTTAGGTTAGATTCTCAGGTACTACACCAGGCCAAGGAACTGGCCCGAAAGTTTCAGACAACACACTTTATGGTATTTTTAGCGGCCTGGGCAGCTTTTCTAGGAAAGCTTGCAGATCAAAGGGACTTCTGTATCGGCATACCGTGGAATAAAAGAAATAATGAGAATATGCAGGGGGTTGTGGGAATGTTTGCCCAAACCTTGGTATTGCGTCTACAGCCCCGACCTGCTGAATCCTTTACCGATTTTCTGTTATCCACCAGGGAAATGTGTCTAGGGGCCTATGGAAATTCTCAATATCCATTAGACAGGCTGTTGGAAGATTTGAATGTACCAAGGGATTTGGGGCGTAACCCCCTGTTTGATGTGATGTTTATCTATGAAAATGGACAGCAGCGAACCATAGAATTTGGCGGAATCACCTCAGAGCCCGGTGAGGTTTCATCCGGCCATGCCACCTTTGATCTTACCTTAGAAATGATAGAAAGAAATAATCGGCTGTTTTGCAGCCTAAATTATGCCGTTCCCTTGTTTTCTGGGCCAAGGATAGAAGACTGGATCCAAAGGTTTACCAGCTTCTTAAATGAGGTACTCCATGACCCTTCACAATTATTAGGGAATATCCCCCTGATGAGCCGGGCCGAGGCAACTCATTTGTTATCCCTGGGGAATGGTCCTGTAATAGATCAGGGTGGGTTAACAGTAACAAAAATCTTAAATGAAGCCTTTCGACAGTATGCTGATAAACCTGCAGTTTGGTTTAAAGGAAAGGAAATAACCTATAGAGAGCTTGAAATTCGGGCAAAGGCCATTGGGGCAAGACTTTTATCCTATGGGGTCGGTAGAGAAGAAATAGTTGGCATCCTCCTTGACAGGAGTCCAGACATGCTGGCGGCCCTTTTGGGTGTGCTTAAGGCAGGAGTCCCGTGGCTGCCCTTGGATTTGTCCTACCCGGAAGAGCGTATCAGATACATGCTTGAACAGAGTAGGGCACGTTTGCTCTTAACCAAGGCCGATTCTGCAAAATCTTTTAAATTCAGTATCCCTTTTATTGATCCTGAAGATATACAGGAAAATGAAAGCTGTGATACGGCTGATAATACCAGTTGCCCAGAGGATTTAGCCTACTTAATTTTCACCTCCGGCTCCACTGGAAAACCAAAGGGAGTGGAGCTGGAGCAGGGCTCCCTGGCAAACTTCCTGGTAGGGATGGCCAGGGCCTTGGATTGGGAACCAGAAAGCCGTACTGCCTGCCTGACTACAGCTTCCTTTGATATTTTCCTGTTGGAAACACTCCTGTGTCTGGCCCAGGGGGGATGTGTGGTATTAGGCGATGAAACTGAATCCACTGACCCTACATCCCTAGACCAGATGATAAGGAGGGGACAGGTAGATTATCTGCAAATGACCCCTACACGGCTTCAGCTCTTGTCAGCAAATGAAAAGGCATTCAATGGTGTTTTAGGCTCTATAAAAAAGCTGATTGTTGGCGGAGAAGCATTTCCTAAACAGCTGCTGCCCCTTCTAAATAGTTTCAAGGGGTTGAAAATCTTCAATGTTTATGGACCAACCGAAACCTGCGTATGGTCCACCTGTAAGGAGTTAGCCCCAGATCATGAGGTAAGCATAGGACTACCAATTGATAATACCCGTATCTATATATTGGATAGCTACCAGCAACTGGTTCCTCCCGGTGTGGAGGGTGATTTATGGATTGCAGGAGCTGGGGTGGCCAGAGGGTATTTAGATAATCCTGAACTTACGGGAGAACGGTTCGTAAAGGATCCCTTTACAGAAGGGAAGATGTACAGAACAGGAGATCGTGCCAAATGGGACGAGGGAGAAATCAAGTGCTTGGGCCGTAATGACGATCAGGTAAAAATCCGTGGATATCGTATCGAGCTTGGTGAAATTGAGCAGGTCTTAAAGAAACATCCTGCTGTGGCCAATGCTGCTGTGGCAGTACAGGAGCTGGAATTAGGAAATAAAGTATTGACAGGATTCTGCCAGCTAAAGCCAGAAAAGAACATTTCTCAGAAGGAGATCAAGACATGGGCGGCCCAATATTTGCCCGATTATATGGTGCCGGCATCAATACAAGAGCTTATTGAAATTCCACAGACCCAGAACGGCAAAGTAAATAGAAAGGCGCTGTCTTCAGCTAAACCAATGGGCCACAGCATTAATACCACAGAGCCTAGAAGCCAATTGGATGATACCCTGATGGAAATTTGGAAAAAATTCCTTGGAGATCGGCCAATTGGAATCAATGACAGTTTCTTTGACCTGGGGGGAAATTCCTTCAGTCTTGTGTTAATGCAGGCTGAATTAGAAAAGATTTATCCGGGACTTGTTTCAGTGGCTGATATCTTTGCCAATCCCACCATTTCACGACTGAGACAGTTTATCCATACAACAGCTTACAACGGTTCAAAAGCAAAGCAGGGAATCATACCCCTGGCTTCCTCCTGGTTTGAAAATAGCCTCGGGACAGAAGGACGTATTACCCTAGACCTGACACGAGAACTGATACTAGATTTAAGAGAACTGGCAGCTGACTATCAGATTAGCTTCTCAGAAATCATTATGGCCACCTTTGCATTATACCTAAATAAGGCATTAAATAGAGACAGCCTCTGCCTGTGGCTTCTTGGCATATCTGAAAGGGCAGCGCCTTGTTCCTTTGAGTTTAATCAACGGTTAGATTTTGGAGAAATTCTCAGCGAATTATCGGCTTCTGCTACACTTCCTGACAATTTCATAGCAACCCAGACCCTGAGTCCATCAGCAGCAGAGGATTGCGGAGTTAGAATAGGATTCTCAGTAGGTCTTCCATATGATCGACATCGATTGTTCAGACATTTCGATTTGATACTGTCGGTGGAAGAAGCGGAAAAGGCCCACCGCCTCGGGATGGAATACAATCGACGTCTGAATGGAGAGGTTTTACAGCATCATCTTAACCGATATGCAAAACTACTTTATCTCATAGTGGGAAAATCAAAGGAAAAGGAGAGATACCATGGATAAAATAGCAGTAATGTTTCCAGGGCAAGCCTCCCAATATGTTGGTATGGGAAAATCCTTATACGAAGGTCATGAGTTGGTACGCCAGCGTTTTTCCGAGGCTTCCCAGGTGCTGGGATTCAATCTGGCTGACATGTGCTTTAACGGGCCGGCAGCAAAATTGACACAAACCGAAAATGCACAGCCTGCCATTCTTGCCCTCAGTGTTGCCATGTTTGAAGCAGCTCAAAGAGAAGGGCTCGAACCCTCCTTCCTGGCAGGTCATAGTCTTGGGGAATTATCTGCACTGACTGCAGCCGGAGTGTTTACGTTTTCTGATGCCGTTAAGCTGGCCCATATCAGAGGAAAAGCCATGGCTGCCTGCACTACGGATATTAAGACAGGCATGATGGCAGTGATTAAAATAAAGGCTGACAGCATTGAACCGGTAATACTGGAATTACAGGCAGAGGGCCATGGAGTCCAGATTGCAAATTATAATGCCAAGGAGCAGACCGTACTCTCGGGAAGCATGGAGGGACTAAAGCTTGCAGAGGGCCGTCTGTCTGCCATGGGAGCCAAAATTATTCAACTAAATGTAAGTGGCCCTTTTCACAGCCATTTTATGGCAGGAGCAGTTGAAACCATGGCAGCAGCTTTAGCGCCTTTGGTTCTTGGAGATATGTTGATTCCTGTGATAAATGGACTAGAGGGAAGGTACTATACAAAGGACGATGATATTAAAAAAGCCCTGCTAGATCAGGTGACCGGGCCGGTACGATGGACCAGGGGAATTGATCGGTTAGCCAAGGAAGGGGTGGCCCTTTGGGTTGAAATGGGACCCAAGAATGTGTTGAAAAAGCTATTATTAGAAAATCTGCCCCAGGCCAGGGCCTATGCCTATGGAGAGGAGGCTGACCGAAAAGATCTCAAGACAGAGTTAGAAGCCATCATCAGGGACAGGAAGCAGCGGCCTAATCTATTGGGACTTTGCCTTGGTGCTGCTGTAAGCACCCGAAATACCAACTGGGATGAAGCAGCTTATCAGAGGGGAGTAATAGAGCCCTATAGAGAAATACAGAGGCTCTTTGAGCTGGTCGAGAAGGAAAATCGATTGCCAGAGGAGGGAGAAATGAGAAAATCCCTTACTCTGCTGAGGGAAATTTTCAATACCAAGGGAACCCCTGCTGATGAACAGAATAAACGGTTCAGTTATATATTAAGGACAACAGAAGCTGAAGGGCTTTTTCCAGAATATATGATTTCAGCAGAGGGGGGCCATTGATGTCAACTTCAATTCTAAAGCTGGATGAGATTAATTTTGATGATTTAAATGATACTTTGATTGTTGATCAACCCTCGATCAGGAATGAGATACTTCGGTCAGCGGCTGGTGCCGTAGCCATAATTGGGATGGAGGGCAGGGTAGGGGCGGCGGAAAACCTCGAAGCCTTTTGGGAGCTACTGACCAATGGACAGGAAGGACTTAGACCTTTGCCTGAGGAAAGACGGCGGGATCTGGATCAGTATCTGGCTGCCCGAGGGGTCTCCCTGCCACTTCCCGAAAGCTTATACTTTAATGAGAGTTTTTTAACCGATATTGCCGGTTTTGATCATAGCTTTTTTGGCATATCTCAACAAGAGGCCCGGTATATGGACCCTAACCAGAGAGTGTTTCTGGAAACGGCATGGAGGGCCCTGGAGAACTCCGGATATGGAGGAGAAGAGATACAGGGAACTGATACAGGGATATTTGTGGGCTTTTCTTCGGATTTTGGCCAGGAATATCGGCACATGCTCAGTCACCTGGCGCCAGATGCCTCAGAGGTTGCTGTGGCAGGAAATATTAAATCAATTATTGCAAGCCGACTGGCCTATCACTTGAATCTCAAGGGGCCGTCCCTATTGGTGGACACAGCCTGTTCATCGGGGCTGGTGGCAATATATTTGGCCTGCCAATCCATTCGCCGGGGGGAATGCTCAATGGCCATTGCCGGGGCAGTAAAATGTGATTTTGTCCCCTTGGCCGAAGACAGTAATAACAGGGTAGGAACCAAGGATATCAAGGATACAGCGGCCCATGACGGACGAACCCGTACCTTTGATGATGCCTGCGATGGAACGGCGGCGGCAGAGGGGGCCTTTGCCTTCGTTTTAAAACCATTGGAAGAGGCCCAAAGAGATGGAGATGCCATACGGGCGGTAATTCTGGGAGGTGCTATTAACCAGGATGGTGCCTCCAATGGAATTACAGCCCCCAATTCTGAATCCCAGGAGGATTTAATTGTTCGGGCATTGGGGGATGCCGGTGTGGCGGCAGATAGTATCAGCTATATCGAAGCCCATGGTACCGCCACCCGCCTGGGGGACCCCATAGAGATCAGCGGAATTCAGCGTGCCTTTCAACATTTTACTAACAGAAAGCAGTTCTGTGCCATAGGGTCTTTGAAAACCAATATCGGACACCTAGATAATGCTTCCGGAGCAGGGGGATTGGCAAAGGTAGTATTGTCGATGCAGCATCGAATGATACCTGCCAGCCTGAACTTTTCTGTACCCAATCGAAATATTCCCTTTGTCCAGTCTCCCGTCTATGTCAACAGTTATCGTGCTCCCTGGTCACAGAATCCAGAGGAAGTACTTCGGGCAGGAATCAACAGCTTCGGACTAAGTGGAACAAACTGCCATCTAATCTTGGAATCGGCTCCTCCCAGACCTCAAAGATTACGGTCAGAGGAGCTAGGGCATCTTTTATTGCCCTTAAGTGCCAAAAGTTTTGAAGCATTACAATCCCTGGCCGCAGCCTATGGTAAATATCTGGCCGATGAAACCATAGACTTAGCTGATGCCGTTATGACCGCCTCCAAGGGACGTCTTCATCATTCTTTCCGCTTGGCGGTTATCTTTGATAGCCGTGACCAATTGTGCAGGGCCCTCGATGATTTTTCTAAAGAAGGGACGGAAGCATTGTCTACCCCCTGCCTGAATTATGGCAAGCACCGTCTTGTGATGAAGGAGGAGAACCGACGAAGAGATACGGACATATGCGAGGCCCAAGGGGAACAAATGGCCAGGAAGGCCCTGGAGATGGTAGAAAAGGAACATAGAAGACCTACCTTCGTTGAGCTTTCTGAATGGGCAAAATTCTATACTGCTGGTGCAGTGCTTCCATGGGATTACCTGACGCTGAATCTCAAGGCAAGACGTATTCCATTGCCCGCCTATCCCTTTCAGCATGTTCGCTGCTGGCCAGAGGTGCTATACAGTAAAGTTGACGACCAAGGCCCAGGGTCCCACCCCTTACTTGGAGAAGTGGCTATTAGTACCATTGACCATACCCTATTCAAAAGCAGTCTGGGTCCAGAAAGAAATTGGGAGCTATCTGAGCATAGAATCCATGGGAAAAGTCTATTGCCTGGCACCGCCCTGGTAGAAATGATGGTGGATGGTGCCCTAAGGCTCAATCAAAAGAAACTGCCCCTGTGCTTTAAGGATATTATCTTTGAACAACCCTTTATGGTAGCAGATGGAACAGTAAAGGAGCTGCATCTTCTGGTGGAGGAAGAAGGGGATACTAGCTATCTGCGATTTGCCAGTATTTCGACAGAAGGAGTATGGGTACAGCATGCCCTGGGGCGGTTGAAGAAGGAAAGTGACGGAGATCTGGGTTCCAGCGGCAGACTGGATCTGAAGGGGCTGGAAAAGGGCTTGAGCAAAACTGTAGCAATGGATTCCAGTGAAGATTTGTTAAGGGGACTGGAATTGAGTGAACGTTGGAATAATTCCTTCATCAGCTGCAGGATGGATGACGCAAATCAAACTATTTTGATAGAGCTTGCTCTGCCTTCGGAATATGGAGATGAAGAAAATAGATATCACCTGCACCCAGCCTTGATGGATGCCGCCATTAATGCTGCCAATAATATGATGGGAGACGGAGAGCTTTACTTACCCTTGTCCTATGGGGAGTTAATCATACACCGACCGTTGCCAGGACATTTTTTTGCCCATCTTCACAAAACAAGCAGCATTAAGGGAGAAGCAATACATCGTTTTAATATCTGCCTGTATGATATTGCAGGAGAGTTGGTGCTGGAAATACGGAATTATTGTATTAAATCTGCCTCTAAGGCATTTGAAGATATGAAGCGAGAGGGAGCCTATGGATACAGGCAGGTCTTTCGACCCTATGATATTCCTGCCCAGGGGAGTTTGCCCTCCGGAACCATCCTATTGGCAGGTAAGGGATCAGAGACTTGTAAAGACCTATTGGCGATCTTGAAGGATAAAGGGCACTCAGTGATTGAAATCACTCCCCAAGGGGGAGATTGGAAAGAGGCGTTGAAGCCTTTGTTAGGTGAGACCTTGGCCCTGGCAATTTTTGTTTGGGACCCACCTCGTGCTTTAAAGAACCAGCCTGAGCTATGGGAAGAGGAAGCAAATGAAGCAGTATACCAGGGGTTTGAATTTTTAAAGGCATGGACTGCCGCCAAGCTTAAAGCCGTCGGAGGATTGGTTGCACTGACCTATAGCGGATGGGCTGTGGAGGAAGCAGATCAGGTGCTTCATCCGGGCCAAAGGGCCCTTAGCGGGCTTTGGCGAGTGGCAGCCCTTGAGCTTGAAACCCTACATCTTCGGGCTATTGATTTGGATGAAATCATACCTTCCCATGAATTTATCAAGGAATTGGAAGATTTCACAAGACCGGCGTTTTTAGCCTACCGAAGTGGCCAGGCTTTCCAGCCTGAAATAGAGGCAGCTATCATACCGACAGAAGAGAGGGCTGTTTTTAATACCCATGATAGCCTCTTCCTTCTCAGTGGAGGAACAGGAGAGCTTGGAATTGAGGTGGCAGGACTTCTGTCTAGGTGCGGAATACGTAAATTAGTATTACTGGGCTCCAAGCCCGTGCCCCCCAGAGATTTGTGGGAAGAACTGGCAGACCAAGCAACAGATGCTGAATTGAGAAAGCGATTAAAGGGCTTTATAAGGCTAGAACAGGGATTGGAGGTTCTGGAAGTCCGTTCAGTGCAGATGGAAGATTATCAAGCTGTCAATCATCTCGTTTCTCAGCTGCGTAAGGCCTACGGACCCATAGGGGGGGTACTGCATCTGGCCGGCCGGCCAGGGGATGGATTCCTGTTTCAAAAGACAGGTGAAGTTTTTCAAAGGGTCTATGGACCCAAGGCAAATGGTGCCTGGAGCCTACACCTGGCCACCCAGGAGGATAACCCAGCTGTTTTTATAGAATTCTCAAGTATTTCTTCCCTTTCCCTAAATGCCGGACAAACAGATTATACTGCTGCTAACATGTTTTTAGATTCCCTGGCTGAATTTAGAAGACAGCAGGGGCTTGCAGCCGTCAGCCTTCAATGGCCTGCCTGGCGTGAGACAGGAATCGCCCGTCGAATGGGCGCCGTTGATGAGAATGAATTATATTTGCCAGTGAATACAGAGGAGGCGTTAGGGCTTTTAAACAAGGTTTTGTGGAAGGGTAACGAGGTACCTCCGGTTTTAATGCCTGGAAGGATAAGGCCAAAGGCTGATTCTGGAAAGAGAAGTCCCAATAGTTCAATCAAAAAGGAAGTTATTCTGATGGGAATGGAAGCACCCGATAAGGTTGACATGGAGGTGGCTGGAATCTGGGCCAGAACCCTTGAAGTATACAAGCTGGAGGCTGACGATGAATTTAGCAGTCTGGGAGGAAATTCACTGCTAACGGCTCAGATGCTTAGAGAATATGAAAAGCGTTATCCTGGAATCATGGAAATTGCCGATCTTTTCACCTACACCACCATACTCAGTCAATCGGAATATATCAAGCTGCAGCTTGGACTCACATCATCTACAGAAAAATCCTCAGAGGCCAAATCTGATAATGATCTGGATCAGATCCTTGAACTTGTGTCAAAGGGAGAAATGACAGTGGAGGAATCTTCTTCACGTATTTCATTTAGTAAAAGGAGGGATAAATGATGGAGCAGTTAAAAAATTATATTTTATCCCAGGTTGCTAAGGGACAGCTGCCTAAGGAGCAGGCAAAATCTTTACTTTTAGAGCTGGCTGACAGGGCAGTGTTACCTCAGAAAGATATTGCAATTATTGGAATGGGATGCCGATTTTCCAATGCTAAGGATACCGAGACCTTCTGGGAAATGCTAAAGGAGGGAATAAACTGCATTCAAGATTTTCCTGAGCATAGAATCAGGGATATTGAACATATCCTGACCAATCCCAGCTATTCTGAGTTTATGTTTGGTAAATCAATACGACCTGAGGATATTCCCCATCTCAATATTAAGGCTGGATATTTAAATGAAATAGATAAATTTGATGCTCCATTTTTTGGAATACCGCCTACAGAAGCAACCTTCATAGACCCCAACCAACGTATGGCTCTGGAGGTTGCATGGGAGGCAATGGAGGACGCTGGCTATGGAGGAGAAGCTCTGGTAGGCAGCCGTACTGGGATATATATAGGAAGGGAAGGAACCAATTATTCCTTCTATCGGTTGAGTTCAGCCGCTGATCCCATGCAATTGACTGGATCTTGGGAAAGCTTGATTGTCAGCCGCATATCCTATCTTTTTGATTTCAAGGGTCCCTGCATGATGATAGACACCGCTTGCTCTGGGGGATTGGTCAGTGTTCATATGGCAGTACAAGCCCTGCAGACAGGGGAATGTGACATCGCAATCGCTGGAGGCATGAATCTTAATACTACCGGTGAAATCAAACCCCGCTATCTGGGAGGGGCCACCATGGAGAATGTGGAAGCCGAAGACGGGCGAGTCAAGACCTTTGATGCCTCAGCTAATGGTACAGTATGGGGAGAGGGAGTTGGTTTGGTTCTGTTAAAGCCGCTACACCGTGCCCTGGAGGATGGAGACAGCATTCGTGCCATAATCAAGGCCAGTGCCATCAATAACGACGGTAAAACCAACAGTTTGACAGCACCAAATGCAAAGACCCAGGAGGAAGTCACCCTTGACGCTTGGCATAAGGCGGGGATTCCCCCAGAGACTATTTCCTACATTGAAGCCCATGGGACAGGAACTGTACTGGGAGATCCGATAGAAGTAAAGGGACTTACCAGTGCCTTTAGAAGATTTACGAAGAAGCGTCAATTTTGTGCCATCGGTTCCCTAAAGACCAATATGGGGCATATGGTGGCGGCCTCTGGTACGGCATCACTGATTAAGGTGGTTAAGTCGATGGAGCATAAAGAATTACCTCCTATTATCAATTTTAGAGTCCCCAACCCCTATATCAATTTTACCGACAGTCCCCTGTACATTAATGATATGCTGCAGCCCTGGGAAACCAATGGGGTACCCCGACGGGCAGGGATAAATTCCTTTGGCTTTTCTCGAACCAACTGTCATATGGTAATCGAAGAAGCTCCTGCACTTGAGCCGTTACCTCCAGAGCAGCCCCGATACTGTCTCACAGTAAGTGCAAAAAATCAAGAGGGCATACAGCAGTATCTGCAGCGCTACACTCACTTTTTAGACCAGTCTCCATGGAATCTGGCGGACCTATGCTATACCTCAAACCTTGGGCGAGGTCATTATGAATATAGGACTGTGGTTATTGCCAGCACTGAGGAGGAGCTTCGGGAGAAGGTTAAAAGGCTGGCTGAAAAAGGAGGCGTTGTTGATGGGCTGCAAGGGGTCTATTCTGGCTTCCATAGAATTGTAAGTGAAAAGAAAAAGGTGGTTGAGGTTGGGGAAATCAGCGGCCGAGAAAAGAATCATATTAATGGGCTTGCTATGCTCAAGCTGAAGGACTATCTTAAGGGACATTTCTCAGAGGCTGCACTGCTTGAAAAAATTTGCTGCCACTATATTGAGGGAGCTGATATAGATTGGAAGCTTCTTTATGAGGGAGAAACCCGAAGAAGGATACCGATTCCCGTTTATCCCCTTCAAAGAATACGGTTTTGGGCAAAGCCTAAAATTAGTAAGGTTAAGGCCCAGAACCCAGGGGTTCTGCATCCCCTGGTGGAGCGGGAGCTTCCATCAAAGGAAGGAGTTTACTGCTATGAAACCACCTTCTGTATCGACAGGCATTGGGTGCTGTCAGACCATCGAATTAAAAACAAGGCCGTATTACCAGGAACAAGCTATCTTGAAATGGTACGGTTTGCGGCAGCCAGGGCATTTAGACGACAGAGCCTGGAATTTAGGGATGTGCTTTTCCTGATTCCACTGGTCGTAGAGGCGGGTACCCAGGTATTAGCTAGATTGAATCTTACCCCTATCGATCAGGGCTTATCCTTTTCCGTAGCAAGCCATGGTGATGACGGAGAATGGATTCCCCATGTGGAAGGCAGGGTGTATCCTATAGAGGAGACACAGGGGGAAAATATTGATCTAGACCTCCTGAAAACCAATTCCGAGAAAGTCCAAGACTTATTGAACGGGGAAAGTGACACCGAGGTGTTTCAGTTTGGCCCCCATTGGGATACCATTCGGGCTGTGTGGCAAACAGGCTTAAATACACTGGCTCAGTTACAGCTGTCTGAAAATTTACAGTCAGAGGTAGCGGTTTTCCACTTGCACCCTTCCCTATTGGACAATGGGGTAAATCTCACCAGCCAGAGTACGGGAGATACCTTCCTTCCCTTTATGTATAAAAGCTTTAAATTCTATCGGCCCTTTACCAGAGAACTGTATTCCCATATACGACCCCATAGGAACAGGGGCGAAAAGGGAGAAACCATGACCTATGATGTTGAACTGACAGATCCAGAAGGTAATATCTTGGCCGATATCAGCAATTACGCTGTGAAGCGGGTTCATGATCTTGAGCTGACAATTAAAGATACAGCACCAGGCACTTGTCTGCAAATGGCATGGACAAAGCTGGAGGAAGCCGATGGGCCAGCTGAAGAAAACAGAGGTCCCTGGGCCCTTATTGCTACACAGGATAACCGATGCCAGGAGCTGGAGGAAGCCTTTACCGCCTCGGGATTGGAGGTTCAGACCTATTATCTGACCAACAAAGACAGCAGCAGCTCTGGGAAGGAATATACATCAGATAGGCAAGGGTTAGATGCCCTGTTGACTGATGCAGAGATGCAAGGGGCTAAGGGAATAGTATTTTCCTGTGACTATACCATGGAGAACGTAGAGTTGGACCACATGCTGGCTTCCCATCAGCTGTTCCAGATCAAACGCAGTCTAGGTGTTGACGGACTCTTTCAATTATGCAAATGTATACTAAATAGAAAAAGCAAGTGGCCCGGTGGACTAAAGGTGCTTGTAAGAGATGCCTGGGCGGTAGATCAATCCGAGGCAGGTATCTCTCCCCTTTCAGCGGCCTCAGCGGCCCTAGGCAGAGTGATTGGCCAGGAATACAGGCATCTAAATGTAACTATTGTGGACAGCTCAAGTGAAATACCGGCTACAAAGGTGATAAAGGAGCTGTTTAGCAATAAGGAAAAGAGCATTAAAGCTTTGCGACCTTCAGGGATCTTTGTGGAAGAGCTACGGCCCCATCGTATCCCCATGCTTACCGAGCTTCCCTTAGATACAGAGGGGGTCTATTTGATCTCTGGTGGTACGGGAGGCCTGGGACTTTCGGTGGCAGGACGTCTTGCAGATAAAGGAAAGGCCAGGGTAGTGCTGCTGGGTAGAAGAGCCCTGGCATCGGCAGCGGAATGGGAGACTCTAGCCCAATCGGATACGGAAAAAAACAAAGCACTATATCAAAGGCTGATGGAGCTTAAGGCCCGACTGGGAAGCTTGGAGTATGTGTCCCTTGATGTTGCCGATAATAGGGCTGTACAAATGCTGGGGAAGAATATAAAGTTACGCTATGGAAAAATCTCAGGCATCATTCATGCTGCGGGGGTAGCAGGAGACGGATTTCTAATGGCAAAAGACGATAAGAATTTTCATCAGGTGATGGATCCTAAGCTCGACGGATCTATGAACCTGATGGGACTGTTACCGCAGGATGGTACTGGATTTATGGTGCTCTTTTCTTCCATTACAGCCCTAACTGGCGGAGAAGGCCAGGGGGACTACAGCGCAGCCAACGCATTTCTTGACTCCCTGGCCGATGCAGGGGCCAAAATAGGGATTAAGATAATATCAATCAACTGGCCTAGCTGGAGGGAAGTAGGAATGTCTGTGAACCATAATCTAGATAAGGATGCCAATTTGTTTGAGCATATCAGCGTTGCCGATGGCCTTGACTGGCTGGAAAGCCTCATTATGAATCCCCAGAGGCGCATTGTGCCCTCAGTATTGAATCGGAAACTAATGGGAGAGCTAGCGGAAGATATGCCCTTCCGACTTTCACCGGAAATAAGCAATCGGCTGTCTGCAGCGGCTAGTCAATCAGAAGGAATGATAAATGAGGATGTGAAAATTAAGGGTGCTGTCCAGGTAACAGATACCCAGCGTGCCATCGGTACTATCTTTGCTGCTGTGCTGGGGCTAAGGGAAATTGATATCTATGAGAGCTTTCAAGATATGGGAGGTAACTCACTGATGTCTACCCAGCTTTTGAAGCTGATTGAAAAGAGCTTCCAGGGAATGATTGATATTTCCGATATCTTTTCCTATCCTTCAGTCAGCGAGCTTTCAGAATATATCGATAGCCAGCAGCAGGCTGCCTCAGAAAAGGAGTCGCCAGATCAGTTTGAGGCTGTGGCTGAGGACCAAGAGCTAAGGGAGCTTTTAGAAAAGGAATTAGAGGGAACCGAATTTCTGGAGATGTTTTTAGATCAGACAGATGGGGGGATATAAATGGCTGTCGATAGTCTCAATACGAAAAAGGAGCTGATACAATATCTACTGTCTAAGGTAAAGGATCGGGAACTGAAGCCGGAGCTGGCAAAGCGGTTCATCAAGGAGCTGAGTAGTCAGCCAAAACACAAGCTTGGGCCAATGGCCTTGGTAGGGATGGCCTGCCGATATCCAGAGGCTGAAAATGCTGATCAATTCTGGGATAATTTAGCGGTGGGCCATCAATCCATAGGCCCCTTCCCGGCGAAGCGACTTGAGGATTTTAAGCGTATTAAGCATATCACGGGGCCCCTTAGACGAGGCGGATTCTTTGAATCGGTGGCCGAGTTTGACTCGGAATATTTCAATTTACCGCCCCGGGTGGTACAGCATATGGACCCCTATCATCGATTGATGCTAGAGGTATTTATCGAAGCAATAGAGGATGCAGGCTACCATCGGGGGCAGTTGCAGGGGCGCTCTATCGGAATATTTGTAGGAAATGATCATACCCATCGACTGGACAATTCCTATTTACCCTTTATAGCAGATCCTGATTTTACCACCTTAACCGGCTCGTGGACAGGAGTCCTGGCAAGTCGCCTGTCCTATTTATTAAATTTCAACGGACCTGCAGTGGTATTAGATACAGGCTGCTCCTCTACGCTAATTGCCCTGGATTATGCAATAAAAGCCATAGACCAGGGAGACTGTGAAGCTGCCCTGGTAGGAAGTGCGAATATCTTTTTTGATCCGGTCAATTTTGATAATGGAACCCAATCGAAGGACTACATCGTACGGGCCTTTGATCAAGAGGCCAATGGTACTGTCTGGAGTGAGGGAATTGGAGCAGTGTACATCAAGCCTCTCTCGAAGGCTTTAGCTGATGGAGACCATGTATACGGGGTCATTAGGGGAATTGCCACCAATAATGACGGAAAATCCAATGGCTTGACAGCTCCCAGTGCTAAAGCCCAGCAGGAGGTGCTGGAAAGGGCCTGGGAACGGGCAGGGATATCTCCCGAGACCATCTCCTATATAGAAGCCCATGGGACAGGAACAACCCTGGGAGATCCTATAGAAATTAGAGGCTTGACAGGTGCGTTTTCTAAATATACCAATAAACGTCAGTTCTGTGCCATTGGCTCGATTAAATCAAATATCGGCCATACAGTAGGGAATGCGGGTATGGCCTCCTTAATTAAGGTGCTCCTATGCTTACGGGAGCAGGCTTTGCCACCCAGTATTAATTTTAGTGTTCCCAATCCATTCATCGATTTTTGCACCAGTCCCGTATATGTTCAAGATCGTCTGACACCTTGGATTCCAGAAAATATCCCTAGACGTGCAGGAATAAGTGCCTTCAGCTTATCTGGAACTAATTGCCATGTGGTAATAGAGGAGGCTCCTTCCAATGACCGTGGAGAATTAGGGGAAGCGATGGGTATCTTCCCTATTTCGGGCCGTAGCTTGGAACTGTTGAGAAAAACAGTATTGAGACATTTAAAACACATCAAGCGCCATCAGAAGAGTCAATTAAGAGACCTTAGCTTTACAGCCTGTACCGGACGGGAGCATCATCCTCTAAGGGCAATGGTGCTGTGTACTCGAATCCAGGGACTGGCAGCAGGCCTCGAGGCCTTGTCAGAAATTCTGTCGTCAGAAAACGAAAACACGATGGGAATCAATTCGGTTTATGAGGAAGAAGATTTCTGTCTGCTTGTGAATACTAAGCCCAGCTTGACCATGGTTGATCAAGCTAACGTAAATGAGGTGAAGCGGTTAACAAAAATGCTGGCGATGCCAGAAATGAATGAAAATCTGTTTGCATGGAGGGAATTGGCAGAGTGGTATGTACAGGGCTATGAAGTGGATTTCCATCGGATTTTTGTTGGCAGAGATGTAAAACGGGTTTCTATTCCTCCCCAGGTATTTGACAGCAGGCGGTATTGGGATGAAACCCCCAGGGAGTTAACCCATAGGAATTCAGACTTTGATGAATTACAAGAAAGCTCAGTGCCAGAGGCAAAGACCCTGTGGGCTGAGGCCTGTGCTGCAGGTTCCAGGCTTCCTAAGGGCTATGGGCCTTCAACACCAACAGAAACCCTGTTGGCCTGGATATGGTCAGAGGTTCTGGGATATCCAGTCATTAATCCAACGGATGATTTCTACGCCCTGGGAGGCGATTCTATCAATGGACTTAAAATTATTCAAGTGCTTAATGGGGCATTTGGTCTTGAGCTGCCCCCTTCGAGTCTGTTGGGTTCTCCAGTCTTTAAGGATTTTGTACATAAGGTATGCAATGATTTTGGTTTCAATGAAGCATTGCTTGACTCAAGGGATGAGGCTGCATCAGGAGCAGAAGCTCTTGAGACCCTCCAGGGAGAGATCGTGCTTCCCCTTTCACCAGCTCAAAGCAGAATTTTTCTATCAGTAAATATGATGCCTGACTCAATAGCCTACAATGTTACAGGGGTATCGAGGCTGACAAAGAAGGAGGACATTACAAAAATTGAAAGCTTGGTACGGCTTCTCATAGACCGTCATGAAAGCCTGCGTACTTCCTTTTGTATTGAAAATGGAAAGCCTATGCAGATTATCCATCCCCATGCAGCCTTTGCTATAGAGCGAAAGGTGTTGAAATATGAGGTAGATGAAGGGCTCCGCATGAAGGTGCTGCAAAGTGAATTAAGAAGCTTTGTTCGCCCCTTTGATCTGGAAAAGGCTCCTTTGATGAGGGTAGGATATTTTCAATTTGAAAATCAAGAAGCCTATATGGCTGTGGACCTTCATCATATTATTACAGACGGTACTTCTATGGGACTATTCTTTGCTGAATATAAAGCACTGGAGGAAGGATTGAAGCTGGCACCCCTGTCTTTGAAATACAGAGATGCCTTGGCATGGTTCCAAGTCCGCCAGTCTGAGCCTGCCATGAGGCAGCAGCGCCAATGGTGGGTGGGTCAGTTTTCCGATGGGATTCCAGTATTAGAGATTCAGACCGATAGGCCCCGGCCAGCAGTTAGGGATTATCGAGGTGCTAGGGTTTTTCATAGGATATCCACTGACCTGGTCTATCAATTAAAGGAAGTGGCAAAGGATTCAGGGACCACACTGTTTACGGTGATGCTGGCGGCCTTTCACAATTTCCTGGCCCGTTTAGGGGGAGGGCGTGATATTGTGATTGGAACCCCTGTGGCTGGACGACCCCGTTTAGAATTTCAACCCATTGTGGGAATGTTTGTCAATACCCTCCCCATCAGGATAAGATCTGTCTCAGAAGAAAGCTTCCTTGAATTTTTATCTAGAACAAAAAATACAGTCATGCAAGCCTTTGACAACCAGGAATATGCCTATGAGGCACTGATTGAGGATTTGAAGCCCCAGCGAAATCCTGGGCGCAATCCCCTTTTTGATATATATTTTGCCCTTCAGAATGTTGATATGGGCCTATCTGACCCAGATGAATTAATACCATTTGACTCAGGAACAGCAAAATTTGATTTGACTGTAAGCGCCAGAGAGACCCCCGAAGGATTACTGATGGAATGGGAATATGCTGTGGCACTTTTTAACCGTTCCAGTATAGAGCGAATGGTTAGATACTTCGAGAAGATGCTTGCTTCCATCGTCAAAAACCAGAAAACAGCCCTAGGGGATTTACAAATGATGGAGGAAAAGGAGCGGCTCTTGATAGTAGAGGAATTGAATAAAACTACTTTTCCATACCCTAAGGATCAAGGCATCCCTGGTCTATTTGAGGATTGGGTAAGACTTCGTGGCAATGAGAAGGCCTTGATATTGGATGGAAACCATCTGACCTACCAGGAGCTTAATGCTTGGGCAAATCGAATTGCAAGGGAGATAATATCCCGTGGTGTTATGCCTGGCTCTGGAGTAGCCCTTCTACTTCATCGCTCCTTCGAAATGATTGCTTCCATACTGGGGGTATTGAAGGCGGGCTGTCATTACATTCCCATGGACGCTGAAAATCCTTGGACTCGTCTGGTAGGAATGATGAAGGATGGAGGTGCAAAGCTTCTCTTAACTCACCAGGGCTTACAAAAACAGGTTGGTGACACAGGAACAGATGGAATACCCATAATGGATTTAGATTCCCTGGATTCCCAATTACCAGACCATAATTTGGAAATAAAAAGCAACCTAGGGGATACCGCCTACATCATGTATACCTCAGGTTCCACCGGGATGCCTAAAGGGATTCGTATTCGCCAGGAATCGGTAATTCGTGTGGTACGAAATGCAGGCTACATTGAAATCCTGCCCCAGGATGTATTGCTACAGCTATCAAATTATTCCTTTGACGGGTCGGTGTTTGATATATTTGGTGCATTGTTAAATGGGGCCTCTCTGGTACTGCTCCATAGACAGGAGGTCACCGATCCCAGGGCACTGGGCAGTCTTATTTCTGACAACGGGGTATCGGTGTTTTTTATAACCACGGCCCTATTCAATGCCTTGGTTGATTCAAGACCAGAATGCCTTGATGGTACCAGAAAGGTACTCTTTGGCGGCGAAATGGTATCAGTACAGCATGTAAGGCAGGCCTATCAACGCCTGGGGCCCGGGAGATTAGTTCATGTCTATGGGCCCACTGAGTCGACGGTGTTTGCCACGGCCTATCCCATTGATGAGTATCCCAAAGAGGAGGGCGTACCCATTGGTCGGGCAATTGGCAATACGACCCTTTATGTGTTGGATGAAAGACTATGTATTCAGCCTGTTGGAGTACCCGGTGAGCTATATATAGGGGGAAAGGGTCTGGCAGAAGGCTATCTTAACCAGCCAGAGCTTACAAAGGAACGGTTCATAAAGAGCCCCTTTCAATCAGATGAATTCTTATATCGAACGGGTGATTTGGTGGTTTGGGAAGAGGGACTATTCCTCAGATTTTTAGGTCGCCGTGACCATCAGGTGAAACTGAGAGGGTATCGAATTGAGCTGGGAGAGATAGAAACAGTGGCAAATAAGATAAAGACCATCAAAAATGCCCATGTTGGATTACACATAGATGGGCAGGGAATGAAAAGTCTTTGTCTGTGGGTAGTGCCCCATGGAGACCCAGCAGCCTTCAATACCGAAGCATTGCATCAAGAACTGACAGCAATGCTCCCCAGCTACATGGTTCCTGCTTTCATACTGCCCTTGGCCCAGTTGCCATTGAATAAAAATGGGAAGGTAGATAAAGCCCAACTTCCAGGTCCCCTATCCATTGTTAAGGATAAAAAATCCTTACCCCGTAATGAACGGGAAGAACAGCTTGCTGAAGTATGGGCTGAGGTCCTTGGAATAAACCAAATAGGTATTGACGATAATTTCTTTGCCCTGGGGGGAGACTCCATTAAGGCTATTCAGGTGGTTTCCAGAATCCAGAATAGGGGCTTTACAGTGGCCATGGCAGATTTTTTTCAATATCAAACCATTGAAGCATTGGCGCCACAGCTTAGAGAAGACATCAGGGCAGAGGCTGAACAGGGCATTGTTTTGGGAGACTGCCAGCCCAACCCCATACTTTCCTGGTACCTAAGCAAAAAAATCAGCCCTGATATTCGTTTTACCCAGGCAATGCTGATTAAGGCTGGCAATGGAAAATGGCAAAATGCTGAGCTTCAGGCAGCCCTAGACCGCTTGTGTCTGCATCATGATGCCCTGAGGCTAAGGGTTGCTTCCAATGGAAGCCTGTACCTCAGTAATCCAGAAGAGGGCAGGATGTACTATTTATCTGAGGAGTCTTTAAATATAAGGGAATTGTCATGGGAGGAAGGATTAATTAAGCTACAGCAGTATATTAATCCCCAGGAGGGTCCCTTGGTTGTCGGGGCCTTGGTAGAAGATAATGAAGGAGTACGGCTCTTTCTTGCAGTCCATCACCTGGCTGTAGATGTTGTATCCTGGGGTGTGCTTATAGAGGACCTGATGGCTTCCCTTATGGATCCCCGGAAGGCCTTGCCAAAGAAAACCACATCCTTTTCACACTGGACCCAAGCAGTAACTGAGTGGGCCCAGGCAGGGGGGGCTAGAGATGAACTGCCTTACTGGCGGTCATTAGCCCAAGAAGCACAAGCTCTACCAGCCCCTTTTACTCCTGTCAGTATAATAAGACAAGATACCGACATATCAGCCCATGTGATAGATGGGGAAACCGGGGCTCTCTTATGCGGTAAGGCTAATGCTGCCTACCATACGGAAGTATTCCATTTAGTACTGACGGTGCTGTCTCGGGGATTATGTAAATGGATTAAGAGTCCAGCCATATTGATTAATCTCGAGGGCCATGGCAGAGCGGAGTTTGATCAAGGACTGGATGTGAGCCGAACCGTAGGATGGTTCACAAGTACCTATCCAGTGCTGCTAAAGGCAGGGGGAGAAGTGGGAGCTGCCATTGTAGCCGTAAAGGAGGCAGTAAGGGGAACACCGAGAAAGGGCTTTGGCTTTGGGGTGCTCCAATGGCTGGATAAGGAACTGGATACAGAGGATAAGGCCCTGCTAGACAGACTGGTTTCCTCCATTAGCTTTAACTACCTCGGGATGCAAGGAGAACATGGTTCAGGAGACATCAGTATTAGCGCTTTACCGGCTGAAGTGACGGTGGACGAGGAATGGAAATCGAACTGGGTGCTGGATATTGTCGCTTCTCAAGTGGGTTTATCACTTGTGATGGAAATACGCTACCCCGCTACCCTGTTTCTGGAGGAAGAAATGGAGCATTTGATGGTTCATTTAACCGAAGCAGCAAGAGAAATTGCAATCCACTGCAGGGAAAAAGCAGGAGAAAAAACCGCTTCTGATTTTACGGCAGTCAAATTACAGCAAGGAGAACTGGAAGATATTCTCGATGACCTATTAATAGATTAAGGAGTTGTATTATGATTCGGAAAGAAGATATCCAGGATATATATGGGTTATCACCCATGCAAAAGAGTATATTGATTAATCATGAGCTTGACCCTTTAAGCACAGCCTATGTTGAGCAGTTTGATTTTACCTTAGTGGGAGAATTGGAATTTGAACGAATGGAGCAGGCGTTAGTAAAGGTGTCGGAGCATTACGACATATTACGTACTGTGTTTTCCTATAGAAAAACCGATCAGCCTCGGCAGGTAGTGCTGAAATCTTGGGCTCCAAAACTAATGATGCAGGATCTAAGAGATGCACCAGATTCAGAAAAAGCTGTAATGGAATTTAAGGCTGAAGATATTAATCAAGGCTTTGATCTGAGCGGTGATGTACTTTTAAGGGGAGCCTTGCTTCGCACCGGGGACCATAGTTGGAGGTTTGTGCTTACCTTTCATCACATCATAATGGATGGATGGTCCCTGGCACCATTTTTTCAAAAGCTACTGGAATATTATGAAAAGGGCAAATCCCTTAATTATAGAAAAGACAGGGAAGCCTACCCCTACCGGGAATATATACAATGGCTTGATAGCCAGGATAGGGAGGCCCCACGACTGTTTTGGACTAATTATTTGGCCGGCTATGAAAAAGCAGTATCTCTGCCTACCTACGGGGCTCCCGGTCCCTATGACCATGCTGTCCATCGATTTTGCCTTGATCAGGGATTGGTTCATAGGATAAAAGAGTTGGCCCAATTCCGGAATACCACTGTAAATACTGTATTTCAGGTGGCCTGGGGACTGCTGCTTCAAAAATATAACCATACCCAGGATGCAGTATATGGCAATGTTGTGTCGGGCCGACCGCCTAATTTGCCTGGGGTAGAATCAATGGTAGGTTTGTTTATCAACACCCTGCCCTTGAGGGTGTATACCGAAAAAGGAGACAGCTTTGTCTCCCTGTGTACGAAAACCCAGAAGGGAGGCTTTGGGGCCGCGTCCTTTGAATACTATCCTCTTTATGAAATCCAGAGCCATAGCCAATTGAAAAATAAGCTTTTAAATCATGTTATGGCATTTGAAAACTATCCCCTGGCAGAACGCTTACAGGCCTTAGGAAGGGAAGCGGAGCAAGGAGTAAGGTTTGAAAGCGTGCAGGTATTTGAGCGAACAAATTATGATTTTTATATTGTAATTAACCCAGGAGAAAGTTTTGTCATTACCTTTGCCTACAATAAAGGTCAATATGCAAAAGAGACCATGGCAGGGCTTGAGCGTAGCTTGGTAACCTTGCTGGAGGAAGCCTGTACCTATCCCGATGCACCAGTAAACACTCTTCGGATGTGCTCCCCAATGGATCAATCTCTGGTGGTGGAAGAGTTTAATCAAACCAGGATGCCCTATCCTATGGATTCATCCGTTGATCGTATCTTTCTCGATATTGCTTCGGTATATGGCGAAAGGACAGCTTTGATTTGGAAGGATAGCCTTGTAACTTATCGGGAACTAGATCAATGGTCTGACTATTTAGCCCTGCAGATGAGAGCTAAGGGACTGGGCACGGGTATGAACGCTGGATTACTTCTGCCCCGTTGTCCTGAGCTGATTGCAGGTATTTTAGGAATATTGAAGACCGGGGCTTCCTATGTCCCATTGGATATTGCCACTGCCCCAGACCGATTAGCCTTCATGATTGAAGATGCCGATATTCAGTTGGTTTGTAGTGGGGAAGAATTGATTTCCTGCTTACCAGAGAGTGTAGAAATTATTTTAACAGACAGGCCAGAAAGCTATACTAGTACAGAAAGGGTGGATTCAAGCCATGGTTCTGGTTCCCCAGCCTATTTAATGTATACCTCAGGCTCTACCGGTCAGCCAAAGGGCTGCGTGATTACCCACCGCAACATCCTTCGTCTGGTCTTTGGTCCCGATTATATCAAATTCAATCCTCAGCAGGTGATTTTACAAACCGGTTCACCGGCCTTTGATGCCAGCACCTTTGAGATATGGGGAGCATTGCTCCATGGCGGCATAGTAGTCCTTGCTGAGGAAAAAGATATTTTGGATGCCGATTGCCTTGGCAGAATAATAGCTGAGAAAGGGGTGAAAAGCCTATGGCTCACCTCAGCCCTATTCAATCAATTGTGTGACCAAGGCCCAGGCATATTTAACCCTCTGGAAAATCTCCTAGTGGGGGGAGATGCTTTGTCAATTCAGCATATTCGTCGAGTTAAGGAGGCAAACCCAGACCTGTGTGTTGTTAATGGTTATGGCCCTACAGAAAACACTACCTTTTCAACCACCCACAAGGTAACCGAAGCTGACCTTCAATTTCAACGTATACCTATTGGTCGCCCCCTTGCCAATTCCACGGCCTATGTTCTTGATGAAAGTCTAAATCCCCTGCCCGTTGGTGCCATAGGGGAGCTGTGTGTAGGGGGTGATGGCGTATCTCTAGGGTATCATAAGCGTAGTAGTCTCACGGCAGAGCGGTTTTTGGAAGATCCCTTTCGCAAAGGAGGGAGGATTTACCGTACTGGAGATTTGGCCCGTTGGCTGCCCGATGGAACCCTTGATTTTTTAGGACGGTTTGATTCTCAGGTAAAGGTACGGGGGTATCGGGTTGAGTTAGGTGAAATTGAACATACCATGGTCAAGCTGCTGAATCTTAAGGAGGTCGTGGTTAAGCTTCAGGAGGTAGGCAATGAGAAGCAGCTTTGCGCCTATTACACTGCTGATTACAAGGCTGACTCAAAGGGATGGAGAAGTATTTTGGCCTCTCAGTTACCCGATTATATGATTCCTGTTTTTTTCATGCAACTGGATTTCATGCCCTTAACAATTAACGGTAAGATTGATTATCAAGCGCTACAAATATCCCCAAGGAAAGACCTCAAAGATCATCCTCAGTCTCGCCCCCTAAGCTCTTTGGAAAAAAGTGTAGCAAAAATATTTCAGTCGGTCTTAGGACTAGAGGCAGTGTCTATTCATGATAATTTTTTTGAAATAGGAGCAAATTCACTTAATCTTGTCACCGTGAAGAATCGTATTAAGCAGGCTTTCAAAAAGGATATTCCCTTGACCATCCTGTTTGAATATACAAGTATTGCCCGCTTAGCAGAATATTTAAAGACCGATGAAGAGGAAGAAATCAATACATTACATGAAGATAGGGAAGAAATCAATGATGCCAGAAAGCTGCTGCTCATTCAACAACAACTATTCCGCAACCTGGAGGATGAAAATGATTAGAGTCAATGAACCTAACTAATTAGGGAAGCATTGGCACCTAAATATATTTTTAAGGAGTGAGATAATGAAAATAAGTACGAAATACACCGGATTAGAGGTTGCTGTCATCGGTATGGCAGGTCGTTTTCCCGGAGCTGAGGATTTAAATGTATTCTGGAAGAACATAGTTAATGAAATCGAATCCATATCCCATCTTAGTGATGAGGAGCTTTTGGCTTCGGGTGTTGATCCTAATTTATTGTCAAACCCTAATTATGTCAAGGCTAAGGGTATTTTTCCAGACCTGGAGTACTTTGATGCAGATTTTTTCAACTACACCCCAGGAGATGCTTCTATTCTTGATCCTCAGGTTCGTGCTTTGCATGAGGAGGTCTATCACGCCTTAGAAAATGCTGGCTATGCATCGGAGCAATACCGTGGAAGCATCGGCCTATTTATTGGTGCCAGTAATAATTTGGCATGGGAGACCCAAACCCTAAAGGCGGTAGAGGAGCGTGGGGGCTATGGATTTGCTGCCCTGCAGCTGAATGATAAGGATTTTGCTGCAACCAGGATAGCCTACAGTCTTAATCTTAAGGGACCCTCTGTCACCGTCCATAGTGCATGCTCCACCTCCTTATATGCTGTGGATTTGGCCTGCCGTAACATTCTTACCGGAGCCTGCAGCTTGGCAGTTGCGGGAGGCAGTGGGCTTACCCTTCCAAGACATAAGGGGTATTTGTATCAGGAGGGGATGATCAATTCTCCAGATGGTCATTGTCGCCCCTTTGACGTGGATGCAAAGGGGACTATAGAAGGGAATGGACTGGGAATAGCGGTGCTAAAAAGACTTGATGCCGCCATCAGGGACAGGGATCACATTTATGCTGTAATTCGGGGCACTGCAGTGAACAATGATGGAAAGCGAAAGGTGGGTTTTACGGCTCCCAGTGTCGAAGGTCAAGCAGAGGTAATTCGGCGGGCTTTAGCAATGGCAGACGTGCCTGCTGAAAGTATAGCCTATATCGAAACCCATGGTACTGGAACCCAGCTGGGAGATCCAGTGGAAATTGCCGGATTAAATAAGGTGTTTCATACTGCCGCTCCCAGCTCCTGCGGTATTGGGTCATTAAAAGGAAATATCGGACATCTGGATACGGCTGCTGGGATTTCATCCTTTATTAAAACAGCGTTGGCCCTGAAAAATAAGATTATTCCAGCAAGTATTAATTTCAAGGAAGCTAATCCCAGTATCAACCTTGAGGACAGTCCATTCAGAGTCATAAGTAAAACAGAGGCCTGGAATCGGCAGCGGGTATCTCCAGAGCAGGAGTTATATTATCCTTTACGGGCAGGGATCAGTGCCTTTGGCATTGGGGGCACCAATGTTCATGTGGTATTGGAGGAGGCCCCTGAAAGAGGACCGTCGAAGGCTGGAAGACCATGGAAGCTGCTGTGCTTGTCTGCCCATACTGAAGCAGCATTGGCTAGGCTTAAGAGGCAATATCTTGAAAATCTTACAAATACCGCTGAAAATATAGAGCCATCAGATTTGGCCTTTAGTTTACAGACGGGAAGAAGAAACTTAGGCAAACGGTATACAATGGTGTACAAGGATATAAAAGATCTGACTGAAGGTCTTGCCGCTCATTTGGAAGATAGGCAGCTATTAGGTAGAAAAGCAGCCCCAGCTCCCATCGACAACCCCTCTGTATATTTTCTCCTTCCTGGCCAGGGGGCTCAATATCCTGGAATGGCAAAGGAGCTTTATTGGGCTGAGCCTGATTTCAAGACTGAGCTGGATAACTGTTTGAAGTTGGCAGAGGATCAGGGAATGGAAGGGCTGAGGCAGCTGCTACTAGAGCCGAAGGAAAGTGATACGGAAAAAATCAAGGAAACTGATATTGCCCAGGTGCTACTGTTGATTGTTGAATATGCTTTGGCACGACTGTTGATGTCATGGGGAGTTCAGCCAGAAGGATTAATTGGCCATAGTCTGGGAGAATATACAGCCGCTTGCTTGGCAGGGGTTTTCACAATTGAGGAAGGAATTAGACTTGTTATGGCTAGGGGACGTCTAATGAAATCCATGCCAAAGGGTGCTATGCTTGCTGTCAATGGATCGGCAGAGATCATACATCATCTTTTATCGGGAGGTCTTTCCATGGCTGCCATTAATAGCCCCAACCAATGTACTGTAGCTGGTCCCAATGAAGAGATTAATTCCTTCAAGGCCCAATTGGCTGCCATGGGATTGACCAGCAAGATATTACCTACTGACCATGCCTTTCATTCGACTATGATGGAAGGAGCCCTGGAGCCCCTTAGAGAAATATGCAGTACTATTGACATGAAAGCCCCTGAAATTCCTTATATATCAAATGTGACAGGAGCGTGGATTAAGGCTAATGATGCCAAGGACCCCATCTATTATGCCAAGCATATGATAAATTATGTGAATTTCGCCAAGGGAATTGAAAAAATCTTAGAGGATGAGAAGGCTGTTCTTATAGAAGTGGGGCCTGGTTGTACCCTAACGACCTTTGCTGGTCTAATTGCAGGAGACAAGTCTGTGGGGATGGTAAATATTTTGCGTCATCCCCAGGAGGATGTATCGGATGATTTCTATTTAACTGAAAAACTGGGAGAACTGTGGAAAACTGGAGTTGCGATCAATTGGAAAACATATTATAGGCATCAAATGCGTAATCGTATACCCCTTCCAGCTTACCCCTTTGAGAAAAAGCATTTTCCTGTTGATGTAAGCCACTTTAATGAAATTTTTACAGGTAACGGAGGAAAAAAACCAACCGAAGCAATTCCAAAGGAAAAAGACCATGGGGAGAAAAAGCTTGAGGTATCCTCAACCGAGGAGTTTTACCAATCTGTCTCTGCCGCTAAGGATATGGCCTCTGGGGTTCAAGAGCTTGAAGTCACCATAGCTGGATTATGGAGTAAAATACTAGGGCATGATCATATCGATGTTGATGAGGACTTCTTTAAAATGGGGGGGGACTCCTTCAAAGTCATTCAATTTACATCTGAACTGGAGCGTGAAGGCTATCGTGTAGTGATGAATGAAGTATTTAAATATCCTACAGCCAGGAGTCTTGCCCATTATATCAGCAGTATCTACCTGAAGGATACGATTCCTGAAGAAGAATCATTACAGCTAGAGAAGCTTTTGCTTAATTCATTGGGTATAGTAAGTGAACTGTATTCATTAGAGGGGATGGCAACAGTTAAAATTTTATTTGTAGAGGAAACAGCTGAGAACAGTATTGATAAGATCCGAATACATCTTAGAAGCCTGAATTTGCCTGGAGAACGGCTGCCCAATTATATCTTCCCCATGTCTATGAAGGATAAGCTGTCAGATTCCTTCGACTTGAAAGAATTGGTGGAAGCAGGTGTTCTTTCTAACTCAGAAGAAGTGGTAATCAATCATGCTGAGAAGCAGATTGCAAAAGAACGAAGGAAATTTAACGAAGCCATTCTGAGTCAACCGGTTACTAGAATCTATGGAATAAGTAAGGTGCAGCAAATTCATTTTAGTGGAGAGGTTCGCCTACAGCTATATTTAATAGAGTTTTTTGAAATGGTGGATGAAGAATTACTGGAGCAGGCATTTACTGATGTGGTGGCAAGTCATGGGTTACTGAGGAGCTGCTTAATACGTCAATTAGGCCGATATAAATGGAAGGAGTTTGCACCGCCAAGCAACACTCCTATTCCAAGGATTGATCTATCACATTTAACGCCAGAAGCCCAGAACCGTGCAATGGATGCCATTGCCAAGCTGGAATGGCAGGCCGATTTTAAAAGGTCAGATACTCCCATGTATCATGTAATCTTGGTGAAATTGAACGAACAGCGATATGATTTATTTTTCCAATATGATCACTCAATTTTTGATGTATCCTCTGGACAGGTGGTTAGACGGCATATTCTTCAACGATACAGGAATTTAAAGAACGGAGCCAAAACCGCTATGCCAGAATCCTATAGCTATCAGGAATTTATTGAGCAAATATATAAAGGGCCAGTTAACATCAATGCCGATGAATTAATTTCTAAATTTGATTTAAAGAAATATAATGAAGATATCCGAATGATCAAAGAAAAACTCAAGGAACTTCCTTCTGGCCGAGTGCAAATGGTACGGCGTGAAATTGATTTAACACCATTTAATATTGAAGGTCAGGATAATAATGAAATTTTTGAAATTGCCCTACAGGTACATGTGCTTGTTATTGCCCGCCTATTGGAACTGGAAGCTGTACCTTTTGATTTGCTTTTTCAAAACCGAAGATATCAGGGCAAGGGTTTTTCTGACGTAGTAGGACTTGTACTTGACAGTATTCCGTTATTGGTGCCTGTTGATCGTGATAATCCCCATCGTATGACTGCTGTCATTCGGGAAAAGATTGAATTGATCAATAAGCATAATATTAATTTTCTCAACCTGATTTGGAATATTCCCACATGGTGGCGCTGGAGGAAAATAAGGGCTATATTTAAAGATAATTATGCCTCTACCTTCTATTCTCCCATACTTTTAAACTATGCTGGGAATGCAGAGCAGGAATATGAGAAGGTATGGAATTACAGTATGCAACAGCTTGACGATGAAGACCAAAAAAAGCTAAATTATGCGGATTATTATGGATTGGCTAAGATGGCCAATAATAGATTAGATTTTCTAATTTTATGTAAGTTTGAGCCTGATATGGAAAGAATACAAAAAATATTCGATGAAGAGATAAATTACCTGTTGTCAAAATATACAGAGGAAAGTAGGGGATAGATTGATAGAAGGGATTGTAAATCTATTTTGTATTCCTTATGCAGGCGGCTCTGCCAGGGCAATATATGGCAAATGGGCTAATGCAATGAATCCCATGATTAAGGTTATTCCTTTGGAGCTGGCAGGCCATGGTCATCGTATGGCTGAGCCTTTAGACCAGGATATCAAATCTATTGTGGATGATTTATTGAATACAATTAGTCATCAAATAGAGAAAAGACCCTATGCACTGTATGCTCACAGTATGGGGACTGTAATTGCTTATGAGCTTGCTGTGGCAGCCCGCAATGCGGGCTTGCCCCAGCCAGTGGCTTTGTTTCTGTCTGGTCGTCAGCCACCCCATTATCAATATGCCAAGATAGAAGATACCCATCTTTTGCCCGATAAGGCCTTTATTGAAAAGATTATTCGTCTGGGAGGAACTCCCATTGAGGTGTTTCAATCCAAGGACCTTGTCAAGCTGTTTTTACCGATTTTACGAAATGACTATCGTATTATTGAACAGTATCGCTTCACAGGGCCTCCGGTTAGTTTTGATACAGATTTACTATTTTTTGGAGGCAATCAAGATCATTATCTTAGCAATAAGGCTGCAATTTCAGAATGGAAGTGGTATACCTCCCGATCCTACGAATTTCATGAATTTCAAGGGGGACACTTTTTTATCAATGAAGTATGGCAGGATCTATGCGATATAATCAACCGAAAGCTAATTCAGCTTCAGAAAAAATGGCAGGTAGAGATGATTTAAGGGTTCTTGTAAAGTCATAATATACACGGGAGGTGTAGGAAAATGAATGCACAGTATGACAATGTTGCTGATTTTTATGGTCAGTTTTTTAGTGATTTAACAATGACAGGCTACACTGCTGTCGAGCAGTTAATAATGCCCTACATCCCGAATAGCAGCGTAATTCTAGATTTATGCTGCGGGGATGGTCAAGTTGCCTCCATACTTAGTGAAAAAGGATATAATGTGTATGGAATTGATATTTCTGAGAAGATGATTGAAAAGGCCAAGTTGAATGCCCCAAAGGCATCATTTAAGGTTGGGGATGCCAGTGACTTTACCTATGACATTTCCTTCGACGCGGTAATCAGCACCTTAGACAGCATCAATCATATCACAAACAGAAATGATGTAGAGGCGGTATTTAAAAATATTGGGAAGGTTCTAAAGGAAGGGGGTCTTTTTTACTTTGATATCAGAAATGAAGATGGCTATAAGTGCTTATTTGATAAGCAATGCTTTTCTGTTATCGAAAAGGAGCAGGTGCTTACATACCAATCTTTCTATAATGAAAAGGATAAGATAGGGATTATGAAGGGCGTTTATTTCCAATACAAGGATACGTGGAAGCGTGAGGACTTTTGTGTAATTCAACGATGCTATTTGGAAGAAGAGCTTTCCATGATCTTAAGGAATAGTGGCTTTGAGGCCATAGAGGTTATTAAAGGAAAACAAAATCTGGCTTCTAATATTTTAGGAAGAACCTATTTTAAGTGCAGAAAGCCTCATGTCACCACAATGGAAAAATAAAGCTAAAGACTACAAGTATAATTTAAAAATTTTTCTGGACAATTGATTACCAGTAGAGATAATAGAGAAGATGAGATTTGAAAAAACTGGTCCCCTGACCATAGGGTTAGGGGATTTAAGTTTTGTCTATAGCTTGGTTAGTGGCATTTTAAGTATTAAAAGAACTTGACAGTAGGAAACCAAAATGATACGATTTACATACCAACGGTTGGTATGAGGAGGAAAAAAGATATGGCGCGAAATAAAAATCCTGAACAAACTGTAGAACAAATTTTACATATAGCTACCCAGCTTTTTATTGAACGTGGATATGATAAAACAACAATACAAGATATACTAGATCAACTAAAAATGTCAAAAGGAGCTATATATCACCACTTTAAATCTAAAGAAGAGATTTTAGAAGCAATTATCAGTAACAGGGCTGAATACGTAAAAGAACTATTCAATAATCTAATTAGGCATACCCATGCTAAAAACGCCAAAGAAAAAATTAAAAAGATTATAACTGCCCTAGTTGCAGATAAAACTAATCATTCAATAGATATTATCCTATCCTCACAAATTAAAAATCCACAATTCGTTGTTGCTGGTATTCAAAGCAGTGTACTTGATGATGCTAAAATAATATCAAGGATCTTTATGGAGGGGATAGCAGATGGCTCAATTCAAACCGACCATCCTCTTGAATGTGCTGAAATATTTATGTTGCTGTTGAATATATGGTTAAATCCTGTTTTATTTAATCGAGATATGCAGCAGACAAAACAAAGGTTACAGGTTCTAAGGAAATGTATGAAACAATTTGGAGCAGATATTATTGATCAAGACATGATAGTACAGATAATAGATACCTACAAAAATATGAACGCTTTTGAATAATAAATGAGATGTTAAAAATTCTTTTGCGAAGATAATCATTTTTTAAGGAAATACAAACCAACGGTTGGTATATAAAAACCACACAGGATGATCGTAAAACCGCTCTTTAATAGTGTTAACTAGAGGAAGGATAGAATTGATAAATGAGGGAGGAATTTAAAAATGAAAAATTATAACGAAAAGCTGTTTGATGCAACCAAGAATTTATCGCATAGAACATTGGATAAATCGATGAAAAAGGTTTACAAGCTCACACATCCTTCAATAAGAGTTTCAAAGATAGGCTCAACAATAGGAACTGGTATTGGTGTCTGCCTCCTGGTAGTTGGAAGTATTGCATCAATGGGCGGGAAAAGATGGGGAATGGGAAGCTGCTTGGCTGGATTTTTGACGATTGCTTCCAATGCGATAAAACTAAAACAAAATAAATAGATCAGTTATAACTGTTAATGCAACCGATTACAAGTACATGTAATGATATACAATCTGTTCAATGTTTTAAAACCACTGTATTGCAAAAACATGCAAAATCCTTCTGGGGCATTTGCTTAAATAGAACTTTTCGATAACATAAAAAAACACTAATCGAGGGTTAGTGTTTTTTTATTAGTAGCTTTGATAGATTTTACTCCTTTCCTACGAAATAGTAAGTGAAAGGGCAATTACCCATTGATCTTTACCATGTAGCGGTAGTTAGAAAGAAGGTGACTATTTTGAAAATAACTGAAGAAAATTTTATTGAACAGCTGATAAAAAGAAACGAGAAAGCCTTTGAATATGTTATTGACAACTACGCTTGGATACTTAAAACTGTTATAAAAAAACATCTATATTATCTTCCAAACTTATATGAAGAATGTATGAGCGATTGTCTATTAGCAATTTGGGACAATATTAGCTGCTATAATCCTGTAAGAAATAGCTTTAAAAACTGGATAGGAGGAATTGCGAAATATAAATCGATTGATTATGTTAGGAAGTATGTAAGGGATTTGGAAAATGAAAATATAGAGGACGTAACTATCTATGTAGAAGATAATTCTATAAAGGAAGTCCTGGCAAACGAAATCAAAAAAGAAACTGAAATAATACTTAATAGCTTATCTGAAGCAGATCGGGAGATTTTCCGGAAACGCTATTTTGAAGATAAGACGATAAATGAAATCTCTAAAGATACAGGTCTCAGTAAATCTGTTTTATATAACAGGTTTTCAAGAGGGAAGAAGAAAATACGAAATGAAGTTAAGGTTAAAGGGGGTTGTAAAAATGAAGGATTCTAAAAATGTGTATCTACTTTTAAATCAAATCGATTTTAATATTGAAGATTATGAAAAAGAAGAGTTAACTGATATAGAAAAGCAAAATTTGAAAAGAATCTATAGAAATAACAAGAGAAAGTTAAATTTTAAAAGGGTTGGCACTGTTGCCATGGCCCTTGTATTAACAATGTTTTTTTTGCTTCAGACAAGCTTTGGCAAATATGTTTATGCTGCGGTAGAATCAAGAATTTCAGAAATATCCTACGCTATAGGAAAAGCCCTTAATATTGAAAAGGATATTAAACCCTATGTCAATATTATAGGCGAAATCAAGGAAGACAAGGGAATTGAAGTTAAGCTAGGGGAAGTAATGATAGAAAAGGATAAAATAACTTTTAATACGATATTTAATACTACCAAACCAGTGAGTAGCGCATCCTTTAAAAATGTAGATTTATATATTAATGGTGATAACATAACAAAATACCCGCTGAGGAGTGAAAAATCAGGCTCTTTAGACGATTCAAATACTTTATTTTATGCCCTATGTTCCTATAGTATTGAAGGAATTGAGCTGATGGAAGATATGGAAATAAAGCTAGTATTACAAGATTTAGAATATCATAGATGGAAATTCAAAGGCACTGAAAGTGGCAGATGGGAATTTGAATTCGTTGCCAATGGTAAAGAGTTGGCATTAAAAACTGAATCTTTCCCGGTTGATTATACCTTTACTATAGATAATCAGATATATAAGCTAGAGGAGCTGGAATACAATCCTGTAAGACAAACTATTAAAGGAAAACGTGAGGTTATTGGTGAATATACAAATAGTCATCGTATTGAATTACAAGGATATGATAACTTAAATAATAAAATAATATTTTTTATAAAATCAGCAACACCTGAAGAAGTTGTGTTTTTATATGAAAGAAATTACGAATTTTTGAAGGACTGGTCTGATGAAATCTCGTCAATTACCCTTGCTCCATTTGATATGGATTTTCCTGGAGGAAAACAGGTTGGTGAGGCGTTTACAATATATTTAAAATAAATAGACTGCATTGACACGTTACAAAGCAGATGGTATATTTGACCAAAAGGTGTGAATTCTATGTGGAGAATAAGCCTATGATAGGAGTTGAATTAAGTGATTAGAGTCTTAATAGTAGATGATGAAGCTCGAATATGCAAGCTGATAATTAAACTGATAGATTGGGATCAGATAGGTATGCTTATCATAGGAACTGCCAGTAATGGAATAGAAGCCCTGGAGCTTATAGAAAGGGAAAGGCCCGACATCGTTATTACAGACATTCGTATGCCTGGCTATGATGGGTTAGAGATGATAGAAAGAGCGAAAAAAGTTCATGCTGATTTAGAATTCATTATAATAAGTGGATACGGAGAATTTGAATATGCTAAGAAAGCAATTGAGTTTGACGTCAAAGACTATATTCTTAAACCTATCAATAAAGGCGATTTACTTCAAGCATTGCAAAAAGCGGGAGAACATGTAAAAAAGAGGAAGGGACAGATTAGTTTAGAAAAAGAGTATCAATTAATCTTAGAAAATGATGCCAATAAAATTAGGGAGGCATTTACAAATAACCTTATTGTGATCAATACCGAAAAGGTAAAGGAGCATTCTCTAATTGAAGTAAATGAAAATTACTATTTCAATTTTCAAGCGGGTCTTTTTAATATGGTAGTTTTAAAAATTGATAAGATAGGTAAGGGTGATCCAAGGGATTGTGATAACTTGTTAAAGGAGATAATTGACAATATTAAGTCAGCGTTGCAGAAGATGACCTACGAACTAGAGATCATCCATAATAAAAGTAATTTATATATCTTAATGAATTATAATAAAAGTGAAAAAAGGAATATAAAAATGTTTTGGTTGAGGGCTTTAGAGGGTTTTAACCAGAGATTTTGTACAGAGAAAGCTCAGGTTACCATTGCCTTTGGAGAAGAAGTAAATACTTTCACAGAGATTAGAGAATCAATTAGCTCAGCAAAATTGCTTATTGAAGACCGAATCATAAGAGGAACAGGCAGAATCATAGAACCTGATGAGAGAAGGACTGATAATACAGAAATTGAAGATTTATTCTATCATTTCTCAAAAAAGTTCATTAAGGCGGTGGAATTATTAGATATAGATAAAGTAAAAAAAATCCTCTTAAACTTCAAAGCAGATATTAGTACTAAAAACATCCGGGGAACTGAATTGAAAAAGATAATGCTTGAAGTAGAAAATATTTTTATTTTAACAATGAAAAGCAATAATATCAAGATTGATTCTATTGAAAACCAACAAAAGCTCAAATACATTATGGAAAACTGTAGCTCCATAGATAGCTTATTTAATGAACTATTGGGACATATCTCATCCTATATCATGGTCTTTGCTAAGGATAATCATAATCTTAAGCAGATCAGAGAGGCCAAAAAATATATTGAAGAGAATTATATGAAAAATATTACTTTAGAGGATATCGGGTCCCATTTAGGGTTTAATCCCAGCTATTTCAGCAGCCTATTCAAAAAAGAAACGGGTACTTCCTTTATTGAGTATTTATCGAAAACTCGTATTGAAAAGGCCAAAGACCTGTTGAGAGAATCAGATCTAAGGATACAGGATGTATGCCTCATGGTGGGATATAACGATGCCAAGTACTTTACTAAATCCTTTATTAAGCACACCGGCTTAAAGCCCAATGAATATAGAAAAATATTTGCTTAGGAGAATGATATGAAGGATAGAAAAGGACTTTATTTATTAGATAGAATCTTCATTGCGGTCATGATTGTATTGCTGATGCTTTTAATAACATATCTATATTTAATTGTTGCTTCCATAAGCAAAGGAGCTTACCTCTTTTTAATTATATATACCATGGTATTGACCGGGATTATATATTTTTCCTATGAATGGATTTATGCACCTTACAAAGAGAACAACAAAGTATTAAGGCTTTTTTACGAAGGATACATATTTAAAGGCGTTTTTGATCTTAGAGTACATTATAATCATGAAACTGCCCTGGCTTTTCAAAAATTTAAGGAGATTATTGATACAAAGGAGCTTATTGAAGGATCTAAGAAGCATGCTGAATATCTAGCCCTTCAAAATCAAATTAATCCACATTTCTTATACAATACCCTGGAAGGAATAAGAAGTGAAGCCCTCATTGAAGGGGTAGACAGTATTGCCAATATGACTGAAACCCTTGCCACCTTTTTTAGGTATACTATTTCAAATGTGGACAAGCTGGTAAGCTTGGAGGACGAAATTGCCAATGTAAAAGATTATTATAAGATACAAAAATTTCGGTTTGGAGAGCGACTGGAGTTTAGCATTGAATTTTTAGATGATAATCCGAAAGAAATACTACAGGCAAGAATTCCCAAGCTCACCCTGCAGCCTGTTATTGAGAATGCTATTTTTCATGGTGTTGAACGGAAGCTGGGTAAAGGAATATTGACCTTGAAGGTTTTGGCAACTAGCAAAAGACTTATTATAACCATTTCTGACAATGGAGTAGGCATTGAAGAAAATAGAGTAAGGCGGCTGAATAAAAAGCTAAGGGGAGCATCCCTTGAATATATGAAGGAAGATAAAAACAAAGGGGGTATCGCCTTACTCAATGTAAACAATCGAATTAAGCTTATATTTGGAGACGAATATGGAATCTATGTATATAGTAAAGTTGGTGCAGGGACAGATGTTGAAATAACAATCCCTTTCATTATTTAAATCATTTTATGAGGGTGGGACAATGCGAGAAGAAGTGCTAAGAATTGAAAATGTCACGAGGAAAATCGAGGGTGTTACCTATCTGGACAATATAAATTTCCATGTCTTTAAAGGGGAGATTATGGGGTTAATACCGCTAAATAATCATGGAAAGAGGCAGTTGATAGAACTTATCTCCCAAAATGTCTCCATTAATTTTGGGAGAATCTATTTTAATGAAGCCCTTGTAAATTATTATCAATACAGCAATATGACAAATAACAAAGTCTACACCATAAATAAAGAGACGAAGCTAGTAGAGGATCTTAGGGTAACAGATAATATTAACGTTCTTAATTACACCTTTCAAGATTATATTATCAAGGAAAAAAAGTTAAAAGAAAGAACAGATGACTTACTTAAACAATTGGGACTGAAAATTAAGACCCTTGAATATGTTTCTGAGCTGTCGCTCTTTGAAAAAACAGTGATCGAATTAATTAAAGCTGTTATTAATGGTGCCCGATTAGTAATTCTCAATGAACTGGCGAGTTTTTTAAGCATCGAAGAACTCTCAGATTTTCAAAAGTTAATGATCTACTATACTAAGCAGGGTATTTCATTTATCTATATAGCCAATCATCATGAAGAAGCTTTTAAAATATGTGATCGAGTTTGTCTGTTAGAAAATGGAAGGATCATAAAGGTCATAGATAAAAAAGACTATTCCGATGAAATATTGAAGCCCTATATCATCACCTTTGATAATAGTGCAGAGATAAAGGAATCTACGAAAAACTCCGGGATATTTGAATTTAGAAATTTTGTTACAGAAAACCTTAAGGCCATAAGCTTTTCTGTTAAGAGAAGTGAATGTATTACCATACTTGATATCAATAATAAAGGAATTCAGGATATTGTCGAGATTTTTAGTGGATTGAATCAACCCATAGGTGGAGAGCTTCTTTTAGATAATCGCCCTATTAATCCCATCAACGCAGAAAATCTTTTGCTTAATAAAGTTGTATTTATTCCTGAAAACCCCATTCGCAAAATACTATTTTACCATATGTCCTACTTAGATAATCTAACATTTTTGATGGATCGTAAACTCAATAAAAGCTTTATTAATAGAAGCATAGTAAGAAGCATAAAGGAAGAATACCGGTCTTTGGTAGGAAGCCATGTGGAGGTCAGAGATCTCACAGAACTTGATGCCAGATCCCTGTATGATTTAGTATATTTCAGAATACATATATTTAACCCGAAAGTGGTTTTCATTATGCAGCCCTTTTCTGACGCAGACATGTATTTAAGAGCAAGAATCATAGAACTAATCAACATGCTTAAAACCAGAGGGGTTACGGTGATCATATTAGCAGTAAATCTCTCGGATACTTTAACGGTTTCTGATCGGCTTTTAGTAATGGAAGATGGTGCCTTAAAAAACTATGATAAGAAAGATTTAAAGTATTAAAAAATTAAACATCTATAAAATGCCCCCCTAATTCAAAAGAATCTCTACCATGTGATTTTTTAAATTGTGATATGATCTATTTAAAGAATTGCTTGGTAGAACTTGGTTAGGGGGTTTTTATGGATAATTATATTGTCGAATTAGAAAACGTTTGCAAGAGCTTTCCGGGAGTAAAGGCGCTAGATCATGTTTCTTTTCAATTAAAGTCGGGAGAGGTTCTTGCGTTGCTTGGAGAAAATGGGGCTGGTAAATCTACACTGATGAAGATATTGTCCGGTGTGTATACCAAAGATAGTGGCACGATGAAGATATTCGGAGAAGCCGTTGATGATATTAATCCAGTTAAAGCCCAGGAACTGGGCATCGCTATTATTCATCAGGAGCTAAACATGTGCGACCATCTTACCGTTGCACAAAATATTTTTTTAGGAAGAGAAATCATTAAAAACGGCATTTTAGCAGAAAAAGAAATGAATAACGAAGCTGGAAAGATTCTAAACCGGTTAAATATTGATCTTGAACCGGAAGCAATTGTTGGAGATTTATCGGTATCAAAACAGCAGATGGTTGAAATTGCCAAAGCACTGTCCACAGAAGCCAAAATTTTGATTATGGATGAGCCTACATCGGCTTTGACATCTAGAGAAATAGATGATTTGTTTACCATTATTAAAAGACTGAGGAACGAGGGGCATGGAATCGTCTATATTTCCCATAGACTTGAAGAGCTTCAGTATATTGTTGATAGAGTCATGGTTTTAAGAGATGGGCAATACATTACTTCCATGGATTTTAAAGATACAAGTCTCAAAGAAATTATATCCTATATGGTAGGCAGGGAAATAACTGAGAAATATCCTCGAATCAAGAAAAAGGTTGGAAAGAAAATCTTAGAAGTGAAAAATTTAAATGCAGGAAAAGTAGTAAAAGACATTAATTTCTCCCTTTATGAAGGTGAGATCGTGGGAATAGCAGGATTAATGGGAGCTGGAAGAACAGAAACCACCAGAGCGTTATTTGGAGCTGACCCCAAGGATTCAGGAGAAATCTTTATTGATGGAGTGCAGGTGAAAATCAATGAACCCATAGATGCAATCAATGCAGGGATCGTGCTTGCACCTGAGGACAGAAAGAAAGATGGACTTTGTACAAAGCTTAGCATAAGGGATAACATAGCCCTTCCCAACCTGGATATCATCGCCAATAAATTAGGGATTGTAAATCGAAATAAAGAAGAGGAAATAACGCAAAAATCAGTTGAGAATTTAGCAATAAGGTTAGCAAATGCAGAAGTCAATGCAGAAAGCCTTTCCGGTGGGAATCAACAAAAGGTGGTTGTTGGGAAATGGCTCGTTAGAAATTCGAGAGTAGTCATATTTGATGAACCGACAAGAGGAATTGATGTTGCTTCAAAGGTGGAAATCTATAATCTCATGAATGAATTAAAAAGCCAGGGAATTGGAGTGCTTTTCGTTTCCTCAGAAATGCCTGAAATACTGGGAATCAGCGACAGAGTACTGGTTATGGCAGATGGAAGAATAACAAAAGAGCTGGATATTAAAGAGGCCACCCAGGACATTATTCTAGAATACGCCACTAAATTTGATAAAAAGATTAATGAAGAAATGGAAGCTTAGAAAATGGGGGAGATTGTAGCATGGAAAACAAGAAAACAACAAGTAAATTCATGAAAATTTTTTCTAAAAGGGGAATGGGGCAGGTTGTCACTGTAACAATTGGGCTTTTGGTTCTGATTGTCGTCTTTAGTATTTTAAATCCCACCTTTTTATCTAATCGAAATATTTCTAACCTATTAAGGCAGATTGCACCAATCATATTAATTGGTATTGGACAGTCCTATGTACTGATAACAGGAAATATTGATTTGTCTATAGGATCAGTGGTAGGGATGAGCTGTATGATCTCCGCCACCCTGATGACAAAGGGAATGAATCCCTGGCTTGCAGTAATTCTCACCTATATTGCATCCTTGGCCATAGGATTATTAAATGGGCAGCTTATATCAAGAGCCAAGTTACCTGCTTTTATTGCTACACTGGGTACCATGACCATTGCCAGGGGAATTGCTCAAATTGTTAATAACAACTACAATACAGATTCTATAGGAGAAGCAGCGGAAGGGTTTAGAAATTTCTTTTATTATGGAAAGACCCTTGGGCTATACAATACCATATGGATCGCCCTTGCAATCTGGCTCGTGTTTGATTTTCTCCTTAGTAGGACGAGAACAGGAAGACACATCTATGCAGTGGGCAGCAATATGCACGCAGCACATCTTTCAGGTGTGAATATAGCCAGCACCGTTACCAAGACTTATTTAGTAAGTGCTGTATGCTCTGCCACCGTTGGACTAGTAATAACCGCTACCAGTGGAATGGGAACGATGGATGCAGGGACCACCTATGAGCTTTATGCAGTGGCGGCCTCGGTTATAGGCGGAATCAGTACCCTTGGAGGGCAAGGAATTCTCCTTGGAACCATTGTAGGGGCTTCAATATGGGGGGTATTGCAGAATGGCCTGCAATTTGCCGGTGCCCCTGTGGCCATTAGAAATATTGTCATAGGAATTATTGTTATTATTTCTGTTTTACTAGATATTGTTGTTAGGGCCAACAAAACAAAAACAAAGCTTAAGGCAAGGGCCAAAGCGTAACATAAAAGTCATTAAAGCGAAAGCTTTAAATATAAAAATGGGGGGATTATTAATGAAGAAAAAGATTTTTACAGTAGTTTTGACTTTAGTATTGATTATTGGGTTAGCAGGCTGTTCAGGTGACACAGGTACAAGTGGTGAAGGTGGTAAAGAAGGTGAAGCTGCAAAATATAAGGTCTATCTGATAACCATGGACCAAATGGATCAGCATTGGGTTACTGTCGACCAAGGGGCCAAAAAAGCTGCACAAGAGCTTGGAAATGTGGACTATACCTGGCTTGCTCCTGATGTGAAGGACGACGCAAAACAAATAGAATCCATTAATAACGCCATTGCCGGCGGTGCAGATGCCATACTTCTTGCAGCCAATGGCCCAACAGCAGTTACATCAGCCCTTAAGGAAGCCGAGGCTGAAGGTGTAAAAATTGTATATGTTGACTCTCCGGCCGATTTTCCAGCAGAACAAACATTAGCTACTGACAATGAAGCAGCCGGAAAAACAGCTGGAGAAGAAATGATTAAAGCCTTAGAAGCCAAAGGTATAACATCTGGTAAGATTGGTGTAGTAAGTGTTAACGCATCAACAGCCTCCACAGTAGCAAGAGAAAAGGGATTTAGATCAGCATTTGAAGGAAAGGGCTTTGAAATACTTGAGACTCAGTACGGTGATGGCGATGCAGCAAGATCAAAGGATATCGCAGCGAACTATATTACCGAAGGTGTTGTCGGTATATTTGGAGGAAATGAAGGATCAACTGTAGGAACAGGAAACGCCATTAAAGAAGCCGGCGGAGAAGTTATTGGTGTTGGTTTTGATAAATCAGATACAATACTACAGCTGATTAAAGAAGGGCATATCTTAGCCACCATGTCACAAAATCCTGATGTGATGGGATATGAAGGGATAAAGACTGCTGTTAAAGTATTGGAAGGAAATACAGTGGATGAAGATTATGTCGATACAGGCGTATTGGTTATAACTAAAGATTCTCTATAGAAGCATATTCACTTAGGGGATCCTTTAACATAATAAGGGTGATAGCATATGAAGAATAAAACAGCATATATTTTGAATGAATTTAAAGAACGGTATCCTGAGATGGCCTATCTGGAAGAAAATATCGTGAAGCTCATAGAGCAAACAGTCAACAAAATTAATTCAGGTGGAAAAATACTTGTCTGTGGTAATGGAGGAAGTGCTTCAGATAGTGAACATATTGTAGGGGAGCTTCTGAAGGAATTCTATATAACAAGATCCATAGATCAAGAGATTAAAGACAGACTCAAAGGAATGGTCTCTGAAAATGACTATGATTACATGACGGCACATCTTCAAGGAACAATTCCTGCCATATCATTAGTGTCACAGACAGGATTTATGACTGCATATGGAAATGATGAGTGCTTTGATATGGCCTATGCACAGCAGGTTTATGCCTATGGACAAAAAAATGATATATTTATCGGATTATCTACATCTGGTAATGCATCTAATGTTTGTCATGCTGCAAAGATGGCCAGGGTAAAGGATATGCTAGTAGTTTCCTTTACGGGAGAAACGGGCGGAGAACTGAAAAAGCAAAGTGATATTCTCTTAAATGTCCCTGCTCGGGAAACATTTAAGGTTCAAGAATACCATCTGCCTCTGTACCATTTGATCTGCAGAGCTGTGGAGTATGAAATATTTGGAGGAAATTTATGATTGTTTTAGGATTTGATATTGGAGGAACAAAATCTGCTGTTGTATTGGCGGAGGTATCTCCTGACAGTATTTCATTTCTTGGAAGAAAAGAAGTAAAAACCACAAAAATCTGGAGCGATGTGATCGATCAGCTTATTGCAGAAGGAATAAATTTGTTTAAAATCAATGGCCTCGAAGGGAAAACTTTTAAAATTGGGATTTCCTGTGGAGGGCCCCTGGACAGTGAAAAAGGAATAATCCTATCCCCCCCGAATCTTCCGGGGTGGGATAATGTCCCCATTGTCATGTATATTTTTCAAAAGCTGGGGGTAAAGGGAAAGCTTCAAAACGATGCTGATGCCTGTGCTTTAGCAGAATGGAAATATGGAGCAGGAAAAGGGTATCAACATTTAATATTCCTTACCTTTGGAACTGGCTTAGGGGCAGGATTGATTATAAATGGGAGCCTATATACCGGGGCAAGTAATATGGCAGGAGAAGTCGGACATATCCCCTTGGCAGATGATGGGCCCATAGGATATGGAAAGAATGGAAGCTTTGAGGGTTTTTGCAGCGGCGGTGGAATTGCACAATTGGCCAAAGCAAAAGCCTATGAACTAAAGGAACAAGGAATAAGGGCATCCTATATAAAGGCAGATATAGATACCATCACGACTAAGGATGTTGCTGAGTCTGCTGAGGAAGGAAATCCTGATGGGCTGGAGGTATTTAGAATTTCAGGAAGGTATTTTGGAAGGGGATTGTCCATACTGATAGACATTTTAAACCCAGAAATTATTATAGTAGGAAGCATATATGTGCGATCAGGAAGATTTCTTTTAGATGAAATGGATAAAGAAATTAAAATGCAAGCATTGGAAGCTTCCAGAAAAGCAGTTACAATAGTTCCTGCACAATTAGGTGAAAAAATTGGAGACTACGGGGCTGTCGTAACAGCCTTAGGATAATTTTAAACGGGAGTGAAGGCCATGTTAGCTGCTATAGAAGCAGGAGGAACAAAATTTGTTTGTGCAGTGGGAGATAAGGATTTTAACATAGTTGACAAGATCACCTTTCCCACTACAGAGCCAAAGGAAACTCTACAGAGGGTGTTTAACTTCTTTGAACCCTATGAAGACCTGAAGGCTATAGGAATCGGGTCCTTTGGGCCCATCGATACCAATACAAGCTCCGAGAAATATGGTTATATTACTTCCACACCTAAAACAAACTGGAGAAATTTTAATTTTCTAGGTGAGATGAAAAAACAGTATCGGCTGCCCATTGGATGGACCACTGATGTAAATGCCTCGTGCTTGGGAGAATATGAAATCGGCAGTGCATCAAATAACAATAGCTGCATTTATTTAACCGTTGGCACTGGAATAGGTGGCGGAGCAATAGTAAACGGTAAAATCATAGAGGGGTTTGGCCATCCTGAAATGGGTCATATCATCATTAGAAATCATCCCGATGATCCTTTTGAAGGCGTTTGTCCCTATCACAAAAATTGTCTGGAAGGACTAACCGCTGGCCCGTCGGTTGAAGAACGCTATGGAATAAAAGCAGAAAATTTGAATTCAAATCACGAAATATGGAAAGTATTAGCATACTATTTAGCACAGGCCTTGATGAACTACACGCTGATTTTGAGACCTGAAAAGATTATTCTGGGAGGTGGGGTGATGAATCAAGCTAGAATGCTGGATTTGGTAAGGGAAGAATTTTCAAAGCTTCTGGCTAACTATGTTGAAATCCCAGAGGTAGATACCTATATCGTTACACCCTCCCTAGGGAATAATGCAGGTATTATTGGAGGCTTTCTATTGGCCAAACAAATTTTATAAAACATTATTGAAGAATGAAATGAAGAATTCTATTTCATTCTTTTCTTTTATCATTTTAATCATAGATTTATCCATATTTTAATAGTTTCTGCTTATTAGGGCGTGCCTTCAAAAAAGCGCCTTACTTGGAACAAAATTCCAGTAAAATCTTCACCCTTCGGAGTATTCAGACACACCTAAGTATTTTGAATAAAAAAGATTCCAGAGAGGAGGATGACTATGGAAATACTATTTTTAGAAAAGATTTATCATGAGAAAATCTGGGGAGGAAATAAACTTCAAGCTTATTTTAATGATAATATCAAAGGTAAAAATATTGGAGAATGTTGGACAGTTAGTGCTCATCCCCATGGAGATTGCAAAATTATAAATGGAGTCTATAAAGATCAGGCATTGAGCTGGTTATGGAAGAATAAAAGAGAAATCTTTGGAGATATGAAAGGTAATAAATTTCCTCTGCTGACCAAGATGATTGATGCCAGTGATGATTTAAGCGTTCAGGTTCATCCTGATGATAACTATGCCTTTGAACATGAAAATGGTGAGTTTGGAAAAACAGAATGCTGGTATATTATTGATTGCGATGAAGGGGCAGAGTTAATCATAGGGCATTATGCCAGAGACAAAAAAGAAATGGAAGAATTGATCCAGAAAGGAGATTGGAACAAATTATTGCGGAAGGTTTCTATCAAGCCAGGGGATTTTTTCTATATCCCAGCTGGTACAATCCATGCGATTGGAAAAGGGACATTGCTTTTAGAAATACAACAGGCCAGCGATATCACTTATCGAGTATACGACTACCATCGCTTGCAAAACGGGATGCCAAGGGAATTACATGTTGATAAGAGCATTGATGTAACCACAATTCCCCATAAGGACTATCAAATCATTAGAAATATACAAAAATTAGAAAATGGAAATGGATTTGAGGAATGTTTGATAAAGGAAAAATATTTTACTGTGCTTCGACTGAACATTAATGGGGGCGTAACCTATGGGCATGGTGAGCAATTCAAAATTGTTCATGTTTTAAATGGAGTAGGAAGCATTGATGGGATCAATATTAAAAAGGGGGATCATTTTATCATTCCCCATAGATACAATCCATTAACACTGACAGGTCATTTAGAGCTGATAATTTCTTATATATAGCAGCTATAAGCAAAGCGGTCCCTTGGGGTACAATTTAAAAAATGACAAGGAACCCCAGCTTTTTTTAAAAGTCATTTCAAAACAAAATAGATAGGCTATATAACAGATTATCGAGGGCGTTAATAGCTGCTAACGTCTTCTAATATAGTTGATCTGGTACTTTGGGGAATTAATAAATAACTCTGTAAAGTCCATAATACTTCCATCCTCAAGATAGGTAGTGTTATGGATTTTCAAAATAGGTGTGGTTTCATCTATCTGAAAAAGCGTAGATAGTTCTTTAGTTGGAAGCATTGGAGAGGTGTGGTGATAGCTGTAATCAATTTCCACCCCTCTCTTTTTTTCAATATAATCGTATTTTGACCCTTCTAAGATTTGTATGGAAAGATCTGGATTGCTCTTTACTGGCATATAGGTTTTTTCAAAAACATAAAGCTCATCATTGGCATATCGTAACCGTTCAATATAATAAATCATATCCCGTTCTTTTATTTCTAATATGCCTGCTATTGTAGTGTCAGCTTCCTTAATCATAAATGTGTTTACCTTTGTGGAGGCTATTAAACCAAGCTCCGCCATTTCCTCGGTAAAGCTTTTTAAGGTGGCAATTTTTTGGACCGGTGTTCTGTTCCCTACAAAGGTTCCTACACCTGGTACCCTATATAACATCCCCTGGGCTACTAAATTATCTGTGGCTCTTCTTACAGTAACTCGGGAGACATTATAGGCAGTGGTAAGCTCCTGCTCTGTAGGAATCATGTCGCCCTTTTTATAGTATCGTGACGTGATTCTACCCAGGATGTCCTGCTCTATTTTTTTGTATTGAGCTATTTTGCTGGATTTATTTTTCATACTATCTACCTCAATAATTCATAATAATATTTAGTATTATAACATAGTTTTACCCTAAACAAAAGATTAATACATTAAAACGAAATGTATTGACATTTGGATTTAATTTGTATATACTTTAACCAAAAGGAGCAAGGGGTGTTTTTCAAGTGAAAGGTAAAGAAGAAATCATTAAGAAGCTTGAAAAGGGATTAATTGTATCTTGTCAGGCAAAGGAAACAGATCCCCACTATAGTGAAGATATTACTTTGTTAATGGCCAGGGCGGCCGTTTGGGGAGGCGCAGTAGGACTTAGGTTAGATACTCCAAAGGATATCAAAAAAATAAGTGCCCAATGCCACGTACCTATCATAGGACTTTGGAAGGTTTTTAGCGATAATACCCAGGTCTTTATTACACCGGGCATGGAATATGTAAGGGCATGTATTGAAGCTGGTGCAGATATAATCGCCGTTGATGCCACAAACAGGTTGGTTGATAATAATCGTTATGCCTACGAAATAATTAGTGAGATAAAGGAGGAGTTTCCCCAAGTGCCTATTCTGGCAGATGTTAGAAATGTGGAGGATGCAATAATAGCAGTAGAAAAAGGTGCAGATATGGTGGCACCGACCTTAAGCCGCTTTGACCGGGAGATTAAGTCTTCAACCAAACCAAACTTTGAGTTGCTGTGCAGGCTGGTAGAGGCGTGTGAAGGTAGGGCAAAGGTAATTATGGAGAGTAAGATCAACACACCGGAGGAGGCTGTAAATGCTTTATATTACGGAGCCCACAGTGTCGTTGTGGGGAACGCCATTACCAGGCCTCATATTACGACTCAAAGATTTTATGATGTCATAACTGGATTTAAGGAAAAAAGAAGTTTATATTATTGGGAAATGAAGAAGGATTGAGCCCGGTAATGGATTTAGTGATTAGATAAGAATAATATTTTTAATGAAAACGATAACAGCAAAGGAGATTTAGCATGAACTATCAATTCTTGTTTTCAGATCTGCATTCAAATATTCATCACGGACAGATTGATCAGTTGGAGGACTGGTACAATCATGCAAAGGAGATGTTGGATTTTTGGGCTATAGCCTATTATCCCTACTACGTACGCAAGGATGCAACCGGAATTCCTTTGGAAGACATGTACCCCATGGATGTTGTCCAGAAGGACTGGAAAATAGTTAATGATTTTGTACAGCAAAAAAATGAAACCAATCCTGAATTCCCTTTATTTTCGGGGTACGAATGGCAAGGAGCGGGGTTAGACGGTGATCATAATGTGTTTTTTAAGAACAATGGCCCCTTAGTCAATCCATTACGATATGTTGAGCTGTTTAACCAGCTTTTAAAGTATTCATGTATTGCCATACCCCACCATTTGGCCTATAGCCTATCCCATAGGGGGAAAAATTGGTCAACCCATATCGATGAATTTTCACCTATTGCAGAAATATATTCCTCCCACGGAAGCTCTGAAAGTGGTGATACAGATTTGCATATGGGGCGTCATATCCATATGGGGCCAAGGACTGGAGGCACTTCTGTATTTGATGGGTTGAAACTTGGACACAAAGTGGGAATTATTGCTTCCGGGGACAATCATGTTATTCCCGCCCAATATGGACATGGCTTTGCAGGAGTACTGGCAAAGGATAGAAGTCCGGAGGCCATCTGGGATGCATTGATCAACCGTAGAGTATACGGGATGACAAGTGGAAGAGTAAAGCTTTTATACGAAATTGATGATAAGGTGATGGGCAGTGAGTTTAAAACAGATAAGAAGGTCTTAAAGCATCATGTGAATATAGAAACCCAGGATGCAATTGATAGAGTTGTGATTTACAAAAATTGCAAGCCCCATTTTACCTATAATCATGCAGAGGAATGGATGAAGGAAACCTTAAATGGCATGGTAAGGTTTAAGTGTAAGGTGGAATTTGGATGGGGGCCTGATTTGAGAATCTATCCCGATATCCAATCTAAGACCTGGAGGGGAGCGTTAAAAACCGATGGAAGTATCATTAACATTGAAAAATGTTGGACTTCTGCGGGGCAGAAGCTAAAGACTGTAGAAGATTCATATTGTGAGTTTGAATTAATAACCAAGAAAACCACCCAGTCGGGCAAGTGGATGGGACCCTCTCCAGTGACTACAGAGGGCTTTGTATTTGAGATAGAAGCGGATATCAACTCCAGTGTTATTTTAGAGATTGATGGAAGGACCTACGAGAAGAAAGTGAAGGAATTACTAGAGAATACAGAGCTTATTGTCCTGTTAGATGAAGCAAGGAAATTAGCATTGGATACATTTGGTTTTAAAGGATATCACAGAAGTGATCCGTTCTACCATAATGCTTATAAGGTAAGAACCATGAAAGCTAAACCTGAAATAGCCTATAAAATTGATAAGATGTTTGAACTGGATTTTGATGAAGATGCTAACTATTTAGTAAAGGTCTACCAAAGTGATGGAGCAGTTGCTTGGTCCTCTCCTATTTGGATCAGCAAAAACAAGTAAGTAATTAACCCAAGGTTAGTTTCTTATAAATTCAAGTTTAGGAGGGTATATCGATGAGTATTCAAGAAGAGAAGCTGGGCAGGCAATATTTCGGGTTTGCCCAAAAATTGGGTAAGGCAATTTTATTGCCAATCTCCATCTTACCTGTGGCAGGGTTGTTTTTAGGGATTGCCGCATCCCTAACAAACGGTGCCGTAATAGAAGCCTATCCAATACTTGGCACACCGGCACTTCAAGCATTTCTGAAGATATTAAATGCCATAGGGAACAGTGTATTTACTGCATTGCCCCTTATATTTGCCGTAGGGATCGCAGTAGGGTTAGCAAAGAAAGATAAGGGAACCGCTGGTCTTGCAGCAGTAGTAGGCTATTTTGTTTTAATCACAACCATCAACGCCTTGCTGGCCGTTACAAACCGCTTGCCAGAACCTGGCGTTGATCCGAGGACCCTGGGACTAGGGGCACAATTTGGTATTATGACACTCCAAATGGGTGTTTTTGGTGGTGTACTGGCTGGTATTTATACGGCCTGGGTTCATAATCGCTATTACAAGCTGAAGCTTCCAGAGTTTCTGGCTTTCTTTGGAGGATCCAGAAGTGTTCCAATCATCACAACTGTAGTAGGGGCAATTTTTGGGGTGATTATGTTCTTTGTATGGCCTGCAATAGGAAATGCAATTGCAGCCTTTGGAATTTTAGCATCTAAAGCTGGGATTTTCGGAGCCTTCATATATGGCTTGCTACTGAGAACCCTTTATATTTTCGGACTACATCACGTATTCTACCTGCCCTTTTGGACTACAGCCGCAGGGGGAACGGCAGTAGTAGCCGGCCAAACGGTGTATGGATGGCAGAATATATTTTTGGCTCAGTTGGCCGATCCCAGTACGACCCAGTTCTTCGGGAACATCGCATTATACAACAGTGGCCGTTACGTCCACATGTTATTTACCTTACCGGCTGTCTGTCTAGCCATGTATCATGCCATTCCTGATGCCAAAAAGCGTAAGCAGACCTTAGGATTTATCGTTTCTATAGCATTAACCTGCTTTATTACTGGGGTAACAGAACCCATATCCTTTGCATTACTGTTTGCCAATCCAATCCTTTTTATAGGAGAAGCTTTGTTATTTGCTTCAGGATTTTTAGCTACGGCCATAACGGGAACTACGATTGGCTCCACCTTTTCCGCAGGGCTCATAGAGTTTTTACTGTTTGGGGTGTTCCAGGGAAATAGCAAGACAGGCTTTATTTGGATATTAATTATTGGGATTCCCTTTGCCATAGTGACGTATTTCTTATTTAAATTTTTAATTACGAAATTAAATGCCAAAACCCCTGGCCGTGAAGGGGATAACGAGGAAGCAGAAAAGAATATTAAGACAACCTATCAAAGTGGACAGGCCAAGGACATCATCGATGCTCTGGGCGGTATGGCCAATATTGAAGACTTAGATAACTGCGCCACAAGACTTCGGGTTAATGTCAAGAAAATGGCAGAGGTCGATATAGAGGCCTTAAAGAAAACAGGTGCGATAAATACCCTGGTTCGGGGCAAAAACGTACAAGTAATATACGGTCCCTCTGTTAATATCATCCGTGTGGAAATAGATGAATATATCGATAAGTTAAATTAGTTTTAACCTGGGAATGCTGCTGAGTGAATGGACTATTCCCTGGTACCTTGCAGCTTCCCAGGTATATGGCCAAAAAGAACGGTATACGCTTATAGATTTTCAAAAGAACAAATTAAAGGTTAAAAGGTAAAGTATAAGCGGTTGTTTAGATTTTTAAAAGATTACAGACAATAATAGGAGAATTAGGCATAAGACAAGGAGTAGAAAAATGATATGAATATATTGTATATAAATACCCATGACACCGGTAGGATAATTTCTCCCTATGGATACGATGTTCCTACCCCTAACTTAAAAGAATTTGCCCATGATGCAACAATTTTTACACAAAGCTATACGGTATCCCCCACCTGTTCCCCTTCAAGGGCAGCATTGCTTACAGGAATGTATCCCCATCAAAACGGGATGCTGGGACTGTCCCAGCGTGGATTTGAAATGGATTATAGCAAGCATCTGGTAAATTATCTGAAAAATAATAATTATCATACCCTATTGTGCGGTATTCAGCATGAAGCAGGTTCTTATTTAGAGCATGAGGCAGGGGCCAAAATCATCGGCTATCAAGAGGATATCACCTGTGATAATAGTGGATACAGACAGGAAGACCTGACGATCTGGGATCAAAGGAATGCCGACAGATTATGTGACTGGATTAATCGCTATGATGGGAAAAACCCATTCTTTGCTTCCTATGGAATGTATGCTACACATCGTAGATATCCAGATATAATAGATGATGATATAAATGTAAACTTGGTACACCCACCCTATCCTATGCCCAATAATAGAGAAACAAGGAAAGACCATGCACGATATATGACAAGTGCCAAGAGTGCAGATATGTGCTTCGGTAAAGTGATACAAAGCTTAAAGGATAAGGGCTTGTATGAAGAGACAATCATCATATTTACAACAGACCATGGGCTCGCTAATCCTTTTAGCAAATGTACCCTATTTGATACAGGAATTGGAGTAAGCTTAATTATGAGGATCCCTGGATTAGGTAGCAAGGGAACCGTTGTCGATAACCTGGTATCAAACATTGATATTTTTCCAACTCTTTGTGACTTGTTGAATTTAGATAAACCAGCGCATATGGCTGGAAAATCCTTTGCACAATCCTTTCTAGATCCTGAGGCACCAACCAGAGAGGCAGTCTTTGCTGAGGTAAATTTCCATACGTCCTATGAACCCATTCGCTGTGTCCGTAGCAAGCGATATAAATATGTTAGATATTACGATCCTTCGTATTTAAGAATTAATCAATCCAACATTGATGAATCCTTATCTAAGGATTTTTTTATCAATAACGATTTGGATGAGCAGATGAAGTATAAGGAAGCCTTGTATGACTTGTATTATGATGTAGGAGAAAGATCGAATTTGATTGAAGACCCTAACTATGATAATATAAGGATGTGCTTAAGTGAAAAATTGGACCAGCACTTAAAGAATACCGATGACATGATTCTAAAAGGGGCAATCCCTATCAGAAAAGAGTGGAAGGTCAATAAGAAAGAATGTAAGCAGGCCAGTTCAAAGGATGAAAGGGACTATGTGAGCCAGGGCAAGTGAAAAAAAGGTGAAGGATTTAATATATGGGCTGTAGAAAAGCGTCCTCTCTGATGAGAATTAGAAATAATCCTTTATCAGAAAGGAGCTTTTTTTATTTCAGTAGGAAAGTTTTTTTCCTATGAAATGGCCCGGTATTAAAGGGGGGCGTCACCCTATTGTTCAGGGGACACAACAATATTGAAGAATTTTGATTAAAATTGCGATGATGATATATAATAGATGTATGTAATCAGAACAATACAAAAAAGATGAATCAAAAGGAGGGAATATATGGAGACAGAAAATTTAAGCAAGAAATTACAATCAAGAAATTTTACTAAATATGGATTTGATATGAATGTATTTGTATCCATTGTATCAGCTGTGCTTGTTCTTGGATTTATAATGTTTACGATCACAAGACCTATTCAATCGGCTAAATTTTTTGCTAGCGTGAATGATTTGCTCAATAAGAATTTTAATTGGTTATATGTATTAACAATTAATTCTGCATTTATCTTTTTGTTAGTCGTAGGACTTTCCCGGTTTGGAAAAATAAGATTAGGAGGTTTTAAAGCTACGCCAGAATATAGCACTTTCTCATGGTATGCCATGCTCTTTAGTGCTGGTATAGGTATTGGAATATTCTTTTATGGAGTGGCAGAACCGATCTATCATCTTCAGATACCAGCGGGACTGAGTACGGGATCTGAATTCGATAACTTTAAGGTAATGTACTTGCATTGGGGGGCACTGGCTTGGGCAGTATATGCTTTGGTTGCAGTGGGGTTGGGATATTTTTCCTATAATAAAAAGCTTCCTTTTTCTTTAAGAAGTCTATTTTATCCATTACTAAAAAATAAAATTTTTGGAATAACAGGTGATATCATTGATACCCTTGCGGTTCTAGCAGTTTTATTTGGACTAGCTACCTCTTTAGGGCTAGGGGCTCAACAGATAAATTCAGGTCTGAATTATGTTTTTGGAGTACCAATTAGTGCTCCGGTACAGATTGTTTTAATTGTTGTTATCACTTTTATTGCAACATTATCCGTAGTTAGTGGCATCTCAAAGGGGATTAAATTTTTAAGCCAAGCCAATACGATTATCAGCGGCTTACTATTACTTGCTATATTATTTATAGGGCCTACAGTATATATATTATCTACATACCTTTCCAGCATGGGCTTATATTTAAAAGAATTCGTGGATATTAGTTTGTTTACGGCCATTCATCCTGAAGACATTGATTGGCAGGGGGGCTGGACTATTTTTTATTGGGCCTGGTGGATATCATGGACACCATTCGTAGGTACTTTTATTGCTCGTATTTCTAGGGGAAGAACTATTCGAGAAGTAGTGGTGGGTACAATTATTATACCCACGTTGATTATTACCTTTGCTATGACAATACTAGGTGCTGCTGGCATCTATGCAAATAATCAGTATAACGGAATAATTGCAGAAGCCATTAACAATAATATTGCCACATCAATATTTGAAATGTTTAGATACCTCACTACGTCGCCTACGATTCAAACGATACTATCATGTATAGCTGTAATTGCCATTGTGTTATTTTTCGTAACAAGCAGCGACTCTGGTTCATTAGTAGTTGATAATTTGACCAGTAGTGGAAAGCAAGATTCACCAAAAACCCAAAGGGTATTTTGGGCTGCCATGGAAGGGCTTATAGCACTTTCCGTTTTACTCCTCGGTGGAGAAGAAGCCCTAACCACTATCCAATCTGCTGTAATTATTACGGGGTTGCCCTTTGCGATTCTCCTTATTATCATGATGTTTGCCCTTACGAAAGAGCTTAAGATCAGTTATCAAAAGCATGAGTATAATACATTGATTAAGCTAAAAAAGCGTATGAATAAGATTGACGATGATACAGATTATAAGTAAAAAAATATAAATATGTATTGTTCTGTTGCTAAAAATAGAACCGACTTGTATGCTTGATAGCCCTATATTCGATGTCCCCCAAAATCGTGTATAGGGCTTTGTGCGTGCTATAGAAGGAAAGTGCTATCTGAAAGAAGAAATAAGTTTTTAGAAATATTTAAGAATTCATCCCTTGAGGTGGACTCAATTATCCCATATAATAGTAAAAAAGAGACGCTTGAAATAAATCAGCTTTTGACAAGCAATTCTAATAATAAGAGGTGGTAGCCATGGGTTGGCTAAAAAGATTTATGGTAGGAAGATACGGAGGAGATCAGCTCTCCATCTATTTACTCGTTTTTTCAATGATTTTAACTTTGTCAGGGCAGCTTGCTGGAATAGGATTCGTCAGTGTGCTAGGGTATGTCCCTTTATTTGCAGCTTTGTACAGAATGTTTTCTAAAGACATACAAAAACGGAGAATGGAAAATTATAAATTTGCAATTTTCATCAGTCCCATTTATTCCAAGTTTAAAAAGGTTCAAGGGCGGTTGAAGGATTTAAAGACGCATAAATACTACCGCTGCAGTAGCTGTAAGACAAATATGAGAGTGCCCAAGGGAAAAGGAAAAATTGTGATTACCTGCCCAAGATGCAGTACCAAATTTACTAAGAGGACATAGTGCAAGGTACTGTAAAGGATAAAAAAATAAAGCTTTAGACAGTGATCAGAGATTGATTTTCTCAGCTGTCTGAAATTTTTTAAAAAGAAAAGGAAATGGTACATGAAGATTATAAAAAAAGCATTAGGAAAAGCTCTATATGGCATTACTAAAGTGCTTTCACTCATCTTTGATGGATTAATAAGACTTGTGGAAAATATGATTGTCTACTCAAAAATATTCTTTAAAGGCTGCTTAGCCATTGCCAGTATGGGAGGATGCTTGTTTTTTCTGCTGTTTGCAAATCTTGGCCTTCGGATATTGGTTAATCCCATAGGGCTATTCACAGTTCTATTCTTATTAAGCTTTTTAATGTTTGGAAGTAAATTCATCGCTTCCTTAAGGTATCAAAAATATACCCTGATAGGATATTTACTTCAGACTGCTCAGTTTTTGATGGATAAAGATAAATACCAATATCAACCCTTTAATCATTTTCGAGAGGCGTATCTAAAGGCCGAAGAAGAAAGGATTAGAGAAGAGCAGCGCCGCTATTATGAACAGCAAAGACAATGGGAGGAGAGAGTAAAGCAGCAGTGGTACCAGCACTTTCAACAGCAGAGTCAGAGTAGTTATCAAGGTCAAGGAACTGGACATGGCTATGTAAATGCTGAGTTTGATTTCAAGAATCAATTTGAAAAAAGCTGTCATATATTAGAGATTCCCTATGATGCAGATCAATCCATAATTAAAAGTGCTTATAGGAAAAAGGCCAAACAATATCATCCGGATTTATGCAATTTACCCGATGCAACAAAAAGATTCCAGGAGGTTAGTAAGGCCTATGAATTTTTAAATGATGGGAATAGACAACGGTATCAGCGCTTAAAAAATTGCTAAAGGGGGTAAAGAATCAGCTTTGTTAGCCTTTAGCCATAAATTACATCTTCAAAATCAAGAAGATTTTTTGTTTGTCTCCTGTTAAAATTAGAGTGTAATAGAAAGATGATTTTAAAATGTTGCAGACAGGAGGAAGCAAATTATGATAAAAACATATTTCAATCCAGGCTGTGCTTTAAGTATCTATAAGCCAAAAATAGAAAATAAAATGGTGAAGTTCTTAAATGAAAACTATGGGGAGGTAAAATTGCATAAAATATGCTGTCATCATGACCCCCAACTGGAAGCTGGCTCATTGATTATCAATGTATGTGCTGGTTGTGACAGACGATTCAGGAGCTTATATGAGGGCGTTGCAACCATTTCTTTATGGGAAGTGCTTGACGGGTTGCATACATTTCAATATCCTGATTATAATGGTTTAGAGCTGTCAGTCCATGATCCCTGTCCAGTCCGTGAAAAGCCGCAGGTGCATAGGGCTGTACGCAATCTGCTTAAAAAGATGAATATAAATGTTGTGGAGACAAAGTTTTCTGGTACAAGATCGATATGTTGCGGAGACGATTTTTATCCTAAGTTGGCAGTTGAAAAGGTTCACCAAAAAATGAAGAAGCGAGCAGACTCAATGCCTTGCAAAGAGGTGTGTGTATATTGTGTCTCTTGTATCAAATCAATGTATATTGGGGGAAAAGCACCTAGACATTTGATTGATCTTCTGCTGGGTCAGACAACTGAACCTCAGATATATGATACCGTACAGTGGCATGAACAATTGCAAGCTTATATTGATAAACATTAAGAGATAAAGTAAATAATAGCAAAGGCAGCTTCTTGACTGAAGTTGTCTTTTTGTGTTTTACAGAAGCAGATCACTTCTCATCTGCGTTTAAGAAGATATTATTGTTAAAAAGTGATAAATTTTTGACGAATTGATTAGTTTTAAAGATTTATGACTGCTCTTTATAGTATAATTAAAATATATTGATAATATTTAAAATAAATTCACAAGGAGGATAATTATGGATAATATCCAAATGAAGAACAAGGGATTTGCAACCAAGGTAATACACGGAGGTTACCAAAAAAATGAAGTAGGTGCATTAGCTACTCCAATATATCAAACCTCCACCTTTATATTTGATTCTGCTGAACAAGGCGGGAAAAGGTTTGCATTGGAAGAAGAAGGCTATATTTATACAAGGCTTGGGAATCCAACAAACACCCAGTTAGAGGTAAAAGTGGCAATGCTTGAAAATGGAGAGGCCTGTATGTCGATGGCATCGGGCATGGGAGCTATATCATCCTGCCTATGGACAATACTGAAGGCAGGAGATCATTTAATAGCTGCTGAAGCACTGTATGGTTGTACATTTGCTTATTTGAATCATGGTTTAACCAGATTTGGCGTAGAAGTTACCTTTGTAGATACAACGGATCCCGAAAATGTTAGAAAAGCTATGAAGGATAATACAAGAGTAGTATATCTTGAAACTCCGGCCAACCCCACGTTAGGAATTGCTGATATACAAGCTATCTCTGAGATTGCCCATAGTAATGAAGATTGTATGGTGGTAGTAGACAACACATTCTGTACGCCGTATATTCAAAGACCCTTGGAACTAGGTGCAGATGTAGTTGTACATTCAGCTACTAAATATTTGAATGGACATGGGGACGTTATAGCCGGATTTGTAATAGGCAAGAAAACCTTTATAGATGATGTAAGGCTATTTGGTGTAAAGGATATGACAGGGGCTTCGCTGAGTCCTTTCGATGCATTTTTAATAAATAGAGGGATAAAGACATTAGAGATCAGAATGGATAAACATTGTCAAAATGCTGCTAAAGTAGCTAGATTTCTAGAAGATCATAAGATGGTTGAAAGAGTATACTACCCTGGACTTGAAAGTTTTCCTCAATATGAATTAGCTAAAAGGCAAATGAAGCTCCCAGGTGCTATTATTTCCTTTGAAATAAAAGGCGGAATAGAAGAAGGAAAAAGGGTTATGAACAATATGAAGCTTGCTAAAGTGGCAGTAAGCTTAGGAGATACAGAAACGCTCATACAGCATCCGGCAAGTATGACACATTCGCCCTATAGCCAAGAAGAAAGACAAGCCTGTGGTATATCCGATGGGTTGATAAGATTATCTGTAGGCTTAGAAACTGCTGAGGATATAATAGAAGACTTAAACCAAGCATTGTGCAGTATAATATAGGCTAACCTTACCGAGAATTCTATTGGAATGCATGATAGAAAAAAGATATCGTAGTATTTAAAAATAAATTAGGGGAACCAATATAAAATTCCATCGTCTAATCAATACAAAGAAAATTTTTGGAGGGGAAGGCGAATGGTTAAGCGGTTTTTTATCTATATTTTGAGTGCTTTGCTTTTTGTATCTATCTTATCCGGATGCACAGTCAAAACAACAGAGGGGGAAGCCTCTTTTATCGGTGTGGTTCTGGAAAAACATCAGAATGCTATACTGGTAGCACCCGTTGAAGGTTCTGAGGAATTATCTTCGGCGGATCAAATTATGGTTTTGATAGAAGAGGACACCCGGTTAAAAGCAAAGGAAAAGGCAGACACTATTTCAGCACAGGATATTGCAGTAGGCAGTAGGGTAGAAATATACTATGATGGCAGAATTGCAGAGAGCTATCCTGCCCAAATTAATAGCAGCTCTCAAGTTGAATTACTAGAGGGATATGTCTTTATCGCAAGTGATGAGAATTTCCTAGTCAAGACCTATATTGATAAGCTAGATTTTGAAGAAGGTGAAGAAATCAAACTATATTCAACCCTTGAATATATTGGTGAAAAGGACAGCATCGAGATTTGGTCTGGAGAGCCCTATTTTCATCACATGATTTATCGGGACCAGGAGGTCTTAAGCGGAGGAGCCACATTGGATATACTCCAGAAGACAGAGTTTAAGAAAGGGAAGATTTACACCTTGGACTTTTCAAAAAGCGGAGGCTATAGCGAGGACGATCCGGATGCGGATTTTTGGAAGGACTTTTTTAATGAAGAAGCATTAAGGCTGCCTAAGGGTACTTATACCTTGATGGGTACCACAAACTTTGCTTTAGATGAGGAAGAGAAGGAAAGGGTGGAGCTTAAGACAGAATTTATTGTTGAGGTAAATTAAGAAAAAAGTATCCGGTTGTCTTGTAACTGAAGCAGTCACCAGTTCGTTAAAAACGTGGTAATAAAAGAAGAATGTCAGTTTTATGCTGATGTTCTTTTTTTATTTCATAGGAAAGTTCTATCTTAGCAAGTGGCCCAAAAGCCTAAGAAGGCTGACTTATCGTTGAAGTACGGATAAAATAATGGTACAATATTATGGTTAGACATAACTAACTAGCCTAGTATGGTGAAACATTCTAAGAAATAAAATGTGTGGATGTGTTATAAGCAAAGATTTCTTAATAGTCGCCTAGACATATGCATAAAGCGACAATAACAAAGCAATAAATTAATACAATGGAAGGAGGCTCAGTAATATGGAAATAGAATTAAATAGGCTGGTGTCCCATTATGCCAACACCTCTTTTCGAGTACAGGGAGTGTATCACTATATGATCGAGCCAGGCTCAGCGGGATGGCAAAAATCAATGCCCTTTCCTGGTTTTATTTTCCCGTTGGCAGGAAAGGCTCAATATCATTTTAACGGTACGTCGTATTTGGCGAGGGTCGGAAAGGTGATTCACGGCGGCGCGGATATGAATCTCGACAAACGGGTGGTGGGGAATGGCAAATGGGAGTTTATCTCTGTATTATACGATATTCGTACCCATGAACCGGAGGATATTAACCTCCCAGATACACATTTTGAGCTTGTCACAGGGCAAAGCCTACGTCTAACGGAGCTTTTGTGGCGTCTATGGAGAGTATACAATCAGCCTGGTGCTATACCTGCATTTCAAACGGAAACCCTATTTCGCTGCGTGTTGGAGGAAGTTTTTATCTGTACCCGCAACCAAACCAACAATGGGGCCCAAGCCTTATTTGAGCAAGTATCATCCTACATTCATGACCATTACATGGATTCCCTTACGGTACGTGGATTGGCTGAACAAAACGGGATCAATGAAAACCGATTGTTTTATGTTTTCAGTAAATATGCAGGTATGGGACCCGGAGATTATCTAATGACATATCGGTTCAAACGGGCAAAGGAACTATTGATCACCAGTGATGCCCCTGTGGGCCAAGTGGCAAGAAGTGTAGGTTATTCTGATGCATTACATTTCAGCAGAATTTTTAGAAAGCGGTTTGGTATTTCCCCAAGTGGTTTGCGAGAAAAATTCAGGAATAATCCATGTGGGTTTCAGGATGGGTCCATTCCAATATAAAAAATGTTTTGATATACTAACTTTCATAAGGTTAGCCAATACAAACTTTATGTTTCTACTCCTTTGGCTCCCAAATCATAGGTTGAAATACTTCAATTACAGTAATGTTAAAAGGACAGGTGCAGCCGATAACGAGGCTGTATCTGCTTTTTCTTGTTTCATAGGAAAGTTCGTTTTTTCCTATGGGATGGGGGTGTCACAGAGGGTACAGCGAAGCGTTTTAGGGGACCCATGGGTTCCTGGAAAACAAACGTGGAGATAGCCACTTTGTTCAGAAATTCTTGATTATAAGGTAAGGAGGCAACCTAGCGAATGAATGAAATGGAACCAGATTACTCACATCAAAAGACAAAAAAAGAAATAAAAAGCCGTATATGGGCGGCTTGGTTAATTATTGCACTGGGGTCAGGGGTTCTTGCCTTGTTGATGGCTTTTTCCATAACCAAAGGAGCGGCACAAATTCAGCTATCTTCGGTATGGGATGCCTTCTTACGATTTGAGGAAAATAATACCCAGCATTTAATCGTGGTTGACTTACGATTACCCAGGGTTCTTGCAAGTGCTTTGGTTGGAGCAGCCCTTGCGGTGGCAGGGGCTATCATGCAGGGAACCACAAGAAACCCCTTGGCGGATTCTGGATTAATGGGCTTAAATGCTGGGGCTGGCTTTGCCCTATCCATTTGCTTTGCTTTTCTTCCGGGGTTAGGCTATATACAGATTATTCTAGCTTCCTTTTTAGGGGCAGCCCTAGGAGCAGCTTTGGTTAATGGAATTGCCTCCCTACGGAGGGGAGGGAATACCCCTATGCGTTTGGTGCTGGCCGGGGCAGCTGTCAGTGCACTGCTGACGGCCCTTAGCCAAGGAATTGCCCTGTACTTCGATGTTGCACAGAATATTATGTTCTGGACAGTGGGAGGAGTAGCAGGTTCCAATTGGTTGCAGATTAAAATTATGGCTCCCTGGATCTTAGGAGCATTACTGGTAGGAATAATTTTATCTCCTTCGATTACAGTACTAAGCCTGGGGGAAGATGTGGCCAAAGGTCTGGGACTTAATACGATGGTGATCAATGCCCTCTGTGCTTTAGTAGTACTGATCTTGGCTGGGGCCTCCGTTTCGGTGGTAGGAGCAGTGGGATTTGTGGGGCTTCTCGTACCCCATCTGGCCCGATTTCTTGTGGGAGTAGACTATCGTTGGATTATTCCCTCCTCGGCGGTGATGGGGGCGTTGCTAATGGTCACAGCAGATCTGGGAGCCAGAATGATTAATCCTCCCTTTGAGACACCTATCGGTGTTTTAACGGCCATGGTGGGAGTTCCTTTCTTCTTGTATCTGGCACGTAAGCAAAAGGGGGCTCGTTAATGGTAAATCAATTGGAAAAAAACCAAATATACAAAAGAAAATTAGCTATACGGAATATGACTATTGTTATTATTTGCGGAATATTACTCGTTATTTCCCTGGTCATAAGTGTGAATACAGGATACACAAAGCTTGCCCCCCAGGATACGCTTCGTACCCTGTTTGGGGGTGGTACCAGCAAAGAAAACTTTATTCTATTTGATTTGAGGCTGCCGCGTATTATATTATCGATCCTTATTGGCGGCGGGCTGGCTTTGTCCGGCTGCATCATACAGAGTGTTACTAAAAATGCCTTGGCAGCTCCGGGTCTTCTGGGAATCAATGCAGGTGCGGGTCTAATGATCATTCTATATGTCCTTTTCTTTAGTACAAGTTCTTTCCTGTCAATATTTACCCTGCCATTTCTAGCATTAATCGGTGCAGGAATAACAGCCATTATTATCTATTCACTGTCCTATAAAAAGGAAGAGGGGGTTGCTCCCTTAAGGCTGATACTGACAGGCTTAGCAGTACAAGCTGGAATTTCAGCCCTGACCACTCTACTGGTGGTTAAGCTGGATGAAACTCAATTCGATTTTGTGGCCACTTGGCAGGCCGGCAGTATTTGGGGAAGTAATTGGAAATTTGTATTGGCGCTGTTGCCTTGGCTGGCCCTTTTAATTCCCTATGTACTAATGAAATCCCAGGTGATGGATGTGTTAAACCTGGGGGACGGTGTTGCTTGGGGATTGGGGGCCTCGGTTGAACAGGAAAGACGAAGGCTTCTTGCAGCTTCGGTGGCCTTGGCTGCCGCATGTGTTTCGGTCAGTGGAAACATAGGTTTTGTTGGGCTCATCGTGCCCCACCTGGCCAGAAGGCTGGTGGGAGCAAGACATCGAATATTACTGCCCACCTGTGTTCTGCTGGGAGCAGTATTAACCTCTGTATCAGATACCATTGCCAGAGTTATTGTACAGCCCTCTGAGATGCCCACCGGAATTGTACTGGCCATCATCGGGGCACCGTATTTTCTATATCTATTGACAAAAAGCAGATAATGAAAGGAGTCGAGCAAATGAATAGCATCATAACAGAGAATTTAGCGATCGCCTATGAAGATAATTGTGTGGTGGATCATTTAGATATGGAAATTCCCAGGGGAAAGATCACAACCATTATTGGGGCCAATGGCTGTGGAAAATCCACCATACTGAAGGCTGTTGGTAGAATCTTGAAGCCCAAGGGAGGGATGGTTTACTTAAACGGAGAGGATATTCGTCGGTTAAGTACCAAGGAAATAGCCCAAAAGATGGCCATACTACCCCAATCTCCCCAGGCCCCGGAAGGGCTGACGGTAGGGGAATTGGTGGCATATGGCAGATTTCCCCATCAGCGGGGCTTTGGAAAGCTGAAACCTGAGGATAAGAAAATCATTGCCTGGGCCTTGGAAGTAACTAAGCTTACAGCCCTAGAGGTAACAGCTGTGGATAATCTATCTGGGGGGCAACGACAGCGGGTTTGGATTGCAATGGCACTGGCCCAGCAAACAGACCTTATTTTGCTGGATGAACCGACAACCTATTTAGATTTATCATATCAGTTGGAGGTATTGGAGCTGCTATACCATTTAAATCGACAGCAAAATTGCACCATCGTGATGGTGTTGCATGACTTGAACCTTGCGGCGAGGTTTGCAGATTACATGATTGCAATTGGCTGTGGTAACATTATTCATCATGGAAGTCCCGAGGAGGTAATGACCCCGGAGGTACTACGGAAGACCTTCCGCATAGAGGCAATGGTTGTTCCAGAGCCCCGTACCGGTCGACCCACCTGTATTTATTATGATCTTATCAAAGAACAGAATAGTTCACTGGGAGGAATAGCAAAATGAAGAAAATTGCAATTTACGGTAAGGGTGGTATCGGTAAGTCCACCACTGTATCTAATATTTCTGCCGCCATGGCAGCCATGGAATTGACTGTTATGCAAATTGGATGTGATCCAAAGGCAGATTCTACCCGTAACTTGACCGGCGGAAAAAACATTCCTACGGTGTTGGATATATTACGAGAAAATGGGGATGCAAGCCTTGAAGAGCTTGTGATCGAAAGCAGCACTGGCGTACTGTGTGTTGAAGCAGGAGGCCCGGTACCAGGTGTAGGCTGTGCTGGACGAGGAATCATCACAGCCTTTGAAAAGCTGGAGGAGCTGGATGCTTATGAAATTTATCAACCGGACGTTGTACTTTATGACGTGTTGGGGGATGTGGTATGCGGTGGCTTTGCCATGCCTATTCGGGGTGGGTATGCTGACGAGGTGTGTATTGTGACCTCTGGCGAAATGATGTCCCTTTATGCAGCAACAAACATCTCCTACGCGGTTAAAAGCTTTGGCAAACGAGGGTACGCTTCATTACGTGGTTTGATCCTTAACGCCAAGAACATTGAGGGTGAAAGGGAACTGGTAGACAAGGCGGCATCTGAGATCGAGGTACCGGTTATCTATCATTTGCCTCGTAATCCCCTGGTACAGCAGGCCGAAGCCCAAGGAATGACAGTTGTAGAAGCGTTCCCAGAATCTGATATGGCGGCCAGCTATAAGGCCCTTGCAAAACTACTTCTGGAGGGAGGGGAAAGGTCGTGAAGGAGCTAACGCACTTAAAACGGCTTTCGGCAGTAAAATCTAACACCGGAATAAGATTTCTGACACCTGCCGTTTCCCCTGGCAACCATTGTCCCATGCGTATTGCCTCGGTGATTGCAGAAGATATTGAGGGACTTTCCTCCTTACTGGTTGGAATGCAGGAATGTACTACCCATTCGCGGCTTTTCAGTCCTAAGCCCGAGGGAAAGCATGGGGAACTACACTGGCTTTATGTGCTGGATTCCCATGAGGTGGTATTTGGCTGTCGGGAGGGGTTAATGGATGCCCTCAGACAGATGGACAAAGCGGGAGCAAAGGCAATTCTCCTAATTGCCACCTGTGTGCCTGAGCTGATTGGAGAGGATATTGAGGGGATGATTCACGAAGTACAGCCAGCGTTAACCGCCCGTGTTACCTTTGTGATGCTGGGGCAGTTTAAGAACATCAGCTATCCTCCTGGTTCATGGAAAACAATGGAGGCCCTGGGAGCACTGATGGAGGTAAGAGAGACACAACCGAGGCGAGTTAATGTATTGGGCCGCGCCCCCGAGGAAGAGCATATTCCTATGCCATCCCTGCTGCTGGAGCTTACCCGGCATGACATTTCTTTGCGCTATCTTGCCCCGGGGGCTTCTCTGGAAGATTTCCAAGGAGCGGGAGATGCTGCATTAAATCTGGTAGTTTCTTCCTTTACTCACCCCCTTGCCGTCAGAATGGAGCGAGAATTTGGCATTCCCTATGTTAGCCTGCATAATCTATATGATGTAGAGGACATTGACAGGGTCTATGAAACCCTTGCTAATCATTTTGGTTTTTCATGGGACAGGACATTTGAAGAGGAGCGGCAGGAGGCCCTTAATTTGCAAAAACAGGCAAAGATAAGACTTAGGGGACTTAGCTATGTGCTCTCCCTCAGGATTGATTTGCCCATTCCGTTGTCCATTTATCTTGCCAGACTCGGCATGGAGCCTCTACTTGTACATCTAGAGGAATATTATCCTGAGGATAAGGTCAATTCTAAAGCACTAGCTTCAATGGGCCATAATCCATGGATTTGTCGGATGGTGAATGATGAAGAAGATTTATTAGTATTAGAAAAGCTAGCTCCAGATTTATGCCTTGGTTATCTATCCTATTCCAATAAAGCCATACGCAATGTACCTGATATGTATGACTTTTACGGGCAAGTGGGCTACGGACGAACCAGTGAACTATTAAAAAGAATCCTGGGTGTATTGCAAGAAAAGGATGCTGTAAAGAAAGGAGGAACTGAACATGGGTCTGCACAGGTTTAAACCCCTGGCATCAGGGCGAATGGGTATTCTTTGGACCCTCGCTACAATCCGTAATGCTGCCCTTGTGGAATTTGGGTGCATGGGACACATGCTCTATAGTGGCGTAACACTGAAGCATGCAGGGGTATATAATGGTTGTAAGCTTTTTTCCACCCATATAGACGAAACGGATATTGCCCTTGGCGGCACAAGCAGGCTTAACCATACCATTGCCAACGTAGTTAAGAGCCATCAGCCCCGGGTGATATTTCTTTTACCATCATCTATACCCGAGGTGATCGGTACAGACATTCCAGCCCTTTGCGAAGAATTACAACCGGAATATCCGGGCATTCGTCTGTTGCCCTTTGGGCATGGAGGCTTTGATATTATCCAACATCGTGGTGTACAGGAGGCCCTTTTACTATTGGCAGAATCCCTGCCGGTGGATACGAAAAAAACACCACAGCCCACCTTTAATATTATCGGCTCCTGTGCTGATTTATTCCGTTTTCAGGCCGATGCAATGGAGCTTCAACGTATGATGCTGGGGGCCTTTGGTATGAAGCCAGTCTGCATAATGACCTCAGATACATCCATTGAAGATATTGAAAAAATGGGTGGTGCCCATATTAACCTTGTTATACGCCGTGAGGGGATACCCGCTGCAGAGCATCTGAAAAAGCGCTTTGGTACACCGTATCTTCTAGGGCGGCCCTACGGCATTGAAGGTACCACCCGATGGCTTGAGGAAGTGGCCCAAATGTCAGGATTGACTGTCAACAAAGCTTTCCTTAAAGAGGAGCGAGAGATCTCCCGAAGTCGACTTGTTCCCGTAATGCCCCGGTTACGACATATCGTTAGATCCCACCCAGACGAAGCCCTATTATCCCTAGGGGGACATGCTGATGTGGTTAAAGGAATTCTATCCTTTGGCTTAACCGAGCTCTCTTTATTTAAAGGAGTCTGCTGGTGCGACTGTCCCGAAATGGGAAGCGAGGATATTCCCTATTTTACAGAGGATCAGTGGACACGAGCAATTCAGATGCAGCAAAAGGGCTATCTTATGGCAAGCGGAGAGGCCCTGGAGTGGGCCGGCCGAAACACGGAACTACAAATCTCCAATCCCGATACAAAATGGCGTTTGCATCCCTATGAACCCCCCTTCGTAGGCTTTCGTGGTGCCGTTCATCTGGTAAATTTGTGGATTAACGAAACGGCTGAAGATTGAAGTAGCAGAAAGGTACAAGCTAGTAGCCTTGTAAATATGAAAATTAAGAGGCGACAGAGGCAAGCTGAAATTGCAATTTATAATTAATCTGATGTTAAGACCCTACATTTTTAATGTAGGGTCTATTGTACGTTCTAGGAGAGGTCTACTTTTTTTAGCAAATGCCCCAGAAGTCGGTCATTTGCCTTTATGGTAACTTTCTGCCACAACAATATTGCTAAGATCGGAGTTAAGTGTCAACTAACACTTATTTAAAGTGATTATTGTACTTTTGCACTATTATAAAGCAGCAAAAATATTAGTAAATTCTCATATATAGTATATAATTGCATTATTGATAGTGAAAAAAATTGATGTTTTAATATTGCAATAATTGTATTAATATTTAATCAAGGAAGTGAGATATTATGATATTGACTGAAAGACAGAGCCACATGCTTGAAAGATTATTATTGACTGATGATATGTTAACAGCAAAGATATTATCTGAGGAATTTAGAGTTTCTGTTCGAACCGTGCGGTATGATCTAGAAAACATTGAATACTGGCTGGAAAAAAGAGGTGCAGAACTTAAAAAGGTACCGAGAATAGGCATGAAGGTGATTCATAAGAAAAATGCTGTTAAAGCGTTAGAAAATATGAATCTTGGCGCTAGAAATGTAGTTTTTTCCTTTGAAGAGAGAAAAATCATTTTACTGAAGGAGCTCATTTATTCAGACAATATTGTCACATCAGATCAATTATCTGAAACCTTAATGGTTTCAAGAAGCACGGTTTTAAACACAATAAAACAAATTAACGAAGAAATAGAAGAATATGAAGTTGTAATAGAGGGTATACCTCATTACGGTTTTATCTTAGGCGGGGAAGAGGAAGCAGTAAGACTGTATATTATGGAGATTTTCGTAGAATTAGTAATAAAATTCTATGGTAATGAAATTTTAGATAAACAAAGAAGAATTTTGAATGGGATACAGATAGATAAAATAAAGGATATAATCAAGCAGGCTAAAAAGGAGTTTAATATTAGACTTACTGAAATTCAGGAGATAAAACTAACCCTTAAAATCCTTGCCTTTGTTAAGAGAATTAAGAAAGATAAGACCTTTGCAGATAAAAATGAGAATTTTACCATATACAAAACAACTAGAATATATTCCCAGGCTAATAATATTTTTTGTTGGATTCAGCAGATTTACAATATACCCTATATTGAAAAAGAAATAGCATATTTTGCACATTTGCTTTTATCTGAAAACGTTTTAGCCATAGCAAACGAAAATTATGAAATCGATGAAGATCATTTAACAAAGGTGGTAGCACAAATTATTCAATATGTTCATGAACATTTAAACATTAAAGAAAATGAGCTAGAGACTTTACATACTGAACTAATCAATCATTTAAGATTAACTTTAAAAAGATATGAGTTAAATATTGTAAGTAAAAATCCAATTTTAGAGCAAATCAAAGCAAAGTATGGTGATGTTTTTGAGGTAGCAAGAAAGGCATCAAAGGTCTTTCTTGACTTTTACAGCTTCGAGCTAAGTGAAGATGAAATAGGCTTTATGACAATGTATTTTGTTAAGTCATTAGAGAAAAGCAAGACATTTATTAAGAAAAACATTGTTGTTGTTTGTAACACATCAAAAGGAACGTCAGAGCTATTGGCTACAAGAATTAGGAATAACATACCCGAGGTAAATATAAAAAACATAGTTTCTGTTATCGATATTGAGAAGGATAAGGAGCTTTTAGATGAGATTGACTTGGTTGTAAGTACAATAAAAATTAAGAATATAAATAAGCCTACAATTATTGTAAGTCCAATTATAACCCTATATGAGCTTTCTAAAATCAGAGATTTTCTATATCTTGAAGGTGAGTATTGTGGCGAAGAAGATAGTACAGATGATTATATAGATGAAGCCTTAACAAACATCATGAAAAAATATATCCCGCAAAAAAATATAAACCCATTTTATGAAGAAATAAAGAACTTATATATGGCAGGTGAAAGCAGTAAAAACGATGTTAAAAAAGAACACAGCCAGCTTTTAGAGCATGAATTTACAGGGCTTATATTGGTTGAATTTGGAGAGATGTTTCAAAAACTATATCCCTATGGTTTAAATATGGAAGATTTTAAAAAGTTCTATGGATTGATCATTCATCTTATGATGGCTATTCCTAGATGGAAAAAAGGTGTTTTTACAGAAGAAAAACAAATAAGTCACTATGAGAAGCACCATTTGAAACTCTTCAGAATGATTGAGGGGACTTTTAAAAATATAAATGACAAGTATAACTTAAATATAAGCAAAACAGAGATTATCTCTATATTAAGATATTTAATTTAATAATAAGGGAAGGGAGCGTTGGACAGTGAGAAGACTAGTAATTAAAAATGGGAAAATCTTAAGTCCCCAAAATGGTTATTTGTATGATGAGCTAGATATTTTAATAGAAGCTGGGATAATAAAGGCTGTTAGCAAGGGTTTTAGGGAAGAGGATACTGAAGTAGTTGATATCAATGGAGCAATCGTATCACCAGGATTCATGGATATACATGTACATTGCTACCCAGGAGAATCGCCTATTGGCACTGACGCTGATACGATTGGAATTAATAGAGGAGCTACAGTCATATTTGATGCAGGCACCTCAGGACCGATGAACTTTGAAGATTTTTATGAAACCACAATTAAAAAGGCTAAGACAAAAATATATGCTTACTTAAATATTTCAGATTATGGATTAGCCACTTTAAATGAGCTTACAGATATCAATGGGATTAATGGCGATCGTGTACTACAGGTAGTAAATAAATATAGAGATGTAATCAAAGGGATAAAGGTTAGAGCCAGTGGCTCTGTAGTAGGTGAAAACGGCCTAAAGCCCTTAATTTTAGGAAAGAAAATAGCCGTCAGTGCAGGGCTTCCCCTTGTTGTACACATAGGCAATTATCCGCCAGATGTTGTGGAGGTTTTGGATTTGTTAGATAAGGATGATATAGTTACCCATGCTTATCATGGCAAAAAAAATGGATTATTTAATGAAGATGGTAGTTTAAAGGCCCAGGTAATATCCGCTAAAAATAGAGGGGTAAGGTTTGATGTAGGCCATGGCAGTGCAAGCTTTAATTTTAATAGCTTTAAAAAAGCCCTTAAAAATGATTTGAGACCAGATTTTATCAGTACAGATATCTATCATAAAAATATGATAGAGCCAGTGGGCAGTATTTTGAATGTGATAACCAAGATGATTGGAGAAGGTTTATCCTTAGAAACCTGTGTAACAAAGGTAACCTCAGATGTAGCAGACTTTTTCAACTTAGATAGACTAGGCGAAGTAAAGGAAGGCTACATTGGGGATTTTACAATATTTAAAGTAGAGGATTGTAATGACATTGTAATTGATTCAGAGGGTAATGAGAAAAACATTAATAAAAGACTCGAATTGCAGTATGTAGTGTCTAGTACAGGAGGCAAAAATAGTGAAGTGCTTAAATTTGATAAAAAATAAGTTAGAGCTAGGGAATGAAGAAATTGAAAGCATAAGGTTAGATTTAGAGGACGTTGAAAGAATTTTAGGAGAGTACCAGATAAGCTTTGAGAATCACTTTGAAATTAGTTTTTGGAATCATATCGTTAGCTTTATCAAAAGGGTTCAAAAAAATGAATTTGTAGATGACTTTGATGATAATCTGGCAAGCGAAATTACTGAAGAATCTGTAAAAATTTCAAGAAAACTGCTTGCTAGAATATTTAAAAGATATGAAAGAGAAGAAAAGCTTTCAGAGATATACTTAGTAGCAATACACATACAGGTTGCCATGGCAAGGTCATAAATCATAAAAAATAGGAACAGGAGGTAGGTTAATGGAAGAAAAAGTAGTCGTGGTTATTGGGCACAGGCTAGGAAAAGGAGAAAAAGTTGCAGCAGGTGTAGAAAAAGCTGGGGGTAAAGCGATAATCATTCCCGGAATGGCAGCAGATATGAAGCTTGGAGATTATATGAAGGAGCACAATGGAGATATTGGGATCAGCTTTTGTGGCTCTGGCGGAGCAGGAGCATTAATGGCAGCGAATAAATATGGATACAAGACAAAACACCATTTACGTTCGATAGAAGCAGGCGTTACAGCATTAAAAGAAGGTAGTGTTGTATTAGGCTTTGGTTTTATGGATACAGAGGAGCTGGGAGAAAAACTAGTAAATGCTTATTTGGAGTCAGTGAAAGGTAGTTAAAAATGGAAAATCACAGTGTTATGTTTGAAAAGGAGATCGACTTAACAATTTCAGCCCAGGGGAAGAGTAAATCTGATGCTATGGCAAAAATCTTTTCTATACTTAGAAAGGATGTGTATAGTCAGGTATCAGGCATTATCATCCATATGGAGCCTAAAGATGTGTTTATAAATGAGGTAAAGGTTAAAAAAATCAAAGAAAGATTCATGTTCATATTTATGCCGAGGGAAAAGGAAGAGGTAAGTATCAAGGCTACAATCAAAGTAAGCGTTAAATATATAGATTTTTAAATGGGAGGGATTTAAGTGATCTTAATCGTTATTAAATCATTAATTATTGGAGCCTTAGGTGGAGCCGCTATTTCAGCAGGTGCTGCTAGAATGTTCCACGCACCAGAATCCCAGGGTTTAGGTGCTTTTAGAACCCTAGGGGAATTAAACGCATGTAATGGAGATCCGGTAGCACATTTTTCATTTGGGTTAGGTTTTCTATTTAATTCAGCGGCAGCAACAGTTGCATCGGGGGCGTTAACACAGGATGTATTCCATAGAATTATACCAAACCTTTCAGCATCTGCGTTGCTTATAAAAAATAAAAATGTCGAAGAAACTTTGCATAATCCAAAGAAGATGATGTTTGCTGGAGCAGGAGTAGGGGCAATAGTAATCACTTTATTAAACACAATATCATCTATCGTTCCAGTGAAATTATCGACTATAGCAAAAGAGGTTTTAACGCCAGCGGCAAATCTGATGATAAATCCAATCATGCCTGTTATATTCTGGTTAGCAGCACTAGATTCAGGAAAAATAACTGGCGTATGGGCCACAGTCCTGGGCGGATTTTCCCACATGGTGACTGGAAATGGTACGCCAGGTGTCGTATTAGGTATATTGGTGGGCCAAACGGTAGAAGAAAATGGATATCAAAATAAAACATCAATCCTATTAATATCAATCGTTGTAATAATGTTCTTTGCAATAGCATACTTCAGAGGATTTACCAAGAAGCTAGGACTTCCATTTTAATTTGAAAGGAGAAAAGTATTATGGAGATTTCCAAAAGAGATAGATTGTTAGACTTTTTACTTAAGGACTTGTCTTTTCCCCTATTAGTAGGCATAGCTTGTGCAGCTATATTTGCAGGTACCCATATGTATGTAATACACAATACAGGGGCACTTAATGAAATATTTGTTGTACAGATGTTAGATGAAGGACTCAAAGGTGGAGACTATGCTGCGGCAGCTGGTTTTGCAACAGGCTTTTTATTAGCAAGGGTTCTTGAAGGACCGTTAGTTGGTATTCTCGATATTGGGGGATCATTATTAACGGGAGTTGGAATCGGTATCCCTGCAGTGATGTTAGCCTCTGGAATAGAAATGCCGATTAAGAGCTTTCCTCTAGCATTACTTACAGGGCTTGGAATAGGTGTTTTAATCGGAGCATTAATCATTTTAATAAGAAAGATAATGCCAAACGGCATAGCTGCCGGTGGAACAGGAATAATGATGGGGGCAGGGAATGCAACAGGTAGATATTTAGGGCCATTGATTATCATCTCATCAATACAATATTCAATTCCAACAGGAATAGGCGCTTTTATTGGAGGTGCTATATTCTATAAATTTGACAGACCAATAGCAGGGGGAGCAATCATTGGTGCAATGTTAGCAGGAGGATTATTTTTATAAAGCAAGAGAAGGTGATGAAAATGAACTGTTATGAAAAAATAGGCTTAAAGAGGGTTATTAATGCCTCTGGAAGAATGACAGCCCTAGGGGTTTCCACAATTAGTGACGAAGTTATGGAAGCTGCTAAAAGTGGTGGACAAAACTATGTAGTTATTGATGAGTTAATAGATAAAGCTGGTGAAATTATATCAAAATATACTGGTGCAGAGGATTCCTGTGTTACCGCTTCTGCATCAGCAGGAATAGCACTTTCTATTGCTGGATTAATAACCAAGGGGAACATTTCCCTCATAGAAGCCCTTCCCCATAGTCAAAATTTGAAGAATGAAGTAATCATCCAAAAGGGGCACGTGGTAAATTATGGGGCACCAGTAACTACAATGATAAGACTAGGTGGAGGCATACCAATAGAGGTAGGTTATTCAAACCAGGTATTCATAGACCATATAGAAAGTGCCATCAATGAAAATACAATAGCACTTATGTATGTAAAGTCTCATCACTGTGTTCAAAAATCTATGGTGGAGTTAGAAGACATGATAAATATTGCCCGTAGGTATGATCTCCCAGTAATAGTAGATGCAGCTGCAGAGGAGGATCTTAAAACTTATATAGCTAAGGGTGCTGATCTAGTAGTTTATAGTGGAGCAAAAGCAATAGAAGCCACAACCTCAGGCTTTATAACTGGTAACAAAGAGTACATTAGCTATGCTAAGCTTCAATATAAAGGTATTGGAAGGGCTATGAAGATAGGCAAAGAAAATATAATGGGACTTCTAAGGGCCCTTCATATTTATGAAAACAAGGATAAAGAAAAAGAGCTCTCTCTTCAGAAGGAAATAGTAGATTACTTAGTAAAGGAAATAAATACCATAGAAGGCTTTGAAGCTAAGGTAATCATAGATGAGGCAGGCAGAAGGATCTATCGAGCAGAAGTAAAGGTTGATGATAGCATTTTAGGTATTCATGCAAAAGAAGTGATGGAAAGGCTAAATGAAGGAAATCCTTCTATACAGGTAAGAAAGCATAGGGTTAATTTAGGCTATATAACCTTTGATCCAAGGCCTTTGATTGAAGGAGATAAAGAAATGATAGTTGACAGATTAAAAGAAATATCAAAGGAGATAGGTTAATGGCAGGACAAAAAATCAATTTTTATAAAGGAAGAGTTGCTATAAATGTATTGGCAAAGGACAAAGTCAATGCCAAGGAAGTAGTGGGAGCCATAGATGGACATGTGGCCATAGGAATTCTCTCAAAGCAATTTAACAATCCAGAAGAAGGCGTACTAGAAGTAGAAAAATGGCTTAAGGAAATACCAACAATTTCTGTGGGCCTTGGAAATGGAGATCCAATGCAGTGGGAAAAGGCAGCAAGAATAGCTGCAGAAACAGATCCAGGGCATGTTAATCAGGTATTCACAGGGGCACCAGTGGCCGTGGGAATGCTGATGGCTAAAAATGCAGAAAACACAATGGTTAACTCGCTTATATCACCGACAGGAATAGTGGGAAAGGTTAAAATATCTACTGGTCCATTGAGCCAAAATGGAGAAGCAGGGATAGTTGATGTAGAAGCAGCAGTTTTAATGCTAAAAGATATGGGCGTCGATGCAGTTAAGTTTTTCCCTATGGGTGGGTTAAAAAGTATAGAAGAACTAGGTGCTGTAGCCAAGGCCTGTGCCAAATATAATTTAGCATTATTAGAGCCAACAGGGGGAATTAATTTAGAGAACTTTAGAGAAATACTACAAGTTTGTCTAGAGGCTGGCTGTAAAAGAGTCATGCCACATATATACAATTCAATCATTGACAAAGAAACTGGAAATACAAAAATTGAAGATATTAAGAGATTATACGAAATAATACAAGAATTAGTATAAAACAGTGCAAATTTATGAACCCCCTGTTTTCCATCATTTAAAAGGAAGACAAGGGGGTCTATTTATGAGAAGAATCGTTAAGAATAGCTAGTTTTTACATTTATTTCGAGATTATATTTTAGCCTTACATAAGGTTTAACAATTTGTTTATAAAAATTTGCCACGACAATTCATGAGAACCTGTTGGTCTTACTAAAATCCCCCAGGAAATTCCCGTTAATTGGGTATTAAACACCTCGGCAATAAATTCGGCTTCTTCATTTTTAAAAAAGCCTAAGGCTGCTCCGCGATTAATTAGGCCCTGATGATAGGCTAGGGTTTTTTCTTCTAAATACTGAGTCTTCTGCGCTAACCCCTCTTGACGCATGGACAAAAGATGGTATTGCTTTAAAATACTCCCGAATTGAGGGTGTTCCTTTAAGTAGCGAATGTCCGTTAAGCCGACCTCCGTCAATTTCTCAAGGTAGGTCTCGATTGTCCAGCTCTCTAAATCAGTATGAAAATCTTTAATAATTTCGGAAATAATCGTATCATAAAGGGTTTCAAATAAAGCCTCCTTAGATGCAAAATGATGATAAAGAGCAGGTTTTGAAATGCCAACCTGCTTGGCAATGAGACTCAACGAGGTTTTTTCATAGCCTAGCTCTGAAAATTGCTGAAAGGCAGCTTCTAAAATCTTTTCATAAGTTGACATGTGTTTTCTCCTCCCTAGTATCTGATATTAATCTCATAAGGGTCTCGAAGGGACCTCTCTGGAATTTGAAACGCCATAGCACAGAAAAACCCATCATGATGCCATAAGCGGCTAATGATAATAATAACACAAACACTGAGCTTTGTTGAGCAATTAGTCCTAAAAAGAACATAAGGGACAGCACAAAGGCACTATGGAAAATGTAATGAGTAAGGGCCATTTGTCCAGTTTTGACCATAGCCTGAACCCAAGGGCTTTTTTGGAATCTATCCACCAATAAAAGGCAGAGAACAATCCAGCAAATTCCCCATCCTGACCCAGCCATAATATAGAAAATGGTTGGGGGCATAGGTTTGGTACCAAATAAATACATACTTAATTCAGTACCACCCGACAAGGTGATTATGGCCATAGAGCTCAACTCAGTAATAATAGCTATGGCGAATCCGTAGACTAAAAGCTGCTTTCTGATCCGATGGTCCTTCAAATCCAACTGTCCTAAGACAAAGCCAAGAAGCATGAAAGTAAACCATGGAAAAATTGGATGAAAGCCATTGAAGAAGAGGTTTCTAAAAAAGCCCGACAAGGTCCAAAAATCTGTATAGGTCAGAAAGTCAGATTCCCAGCCTGTGAGATAATTCAAGTTTATTTGCAAATATCCACTGACAAGCAATACTAATATCATCAATTTTTTTATGTTCTTATGCCTCCAGTACAAGATTGGAAGCATAAGAAGCATATAAGCCCCATAGTAATGCAAAATATCAGCGCTCCACTCAAAAACTGTAAATAAGATTAGTCCGATGGCCCATAGAAAAATGGACCGTTTAAAGAGCGTAACCCGTTCTTTATGCTGAATGATTTTATCTCCTGTGGTACGGCCCTTACGTGTCATGAGGCTAATGCCGATCCCTGCCAAGATCAAAAAAACCGCAACGGCTCTCCCCTCAAATAGGGCGAATCCTTGGGCAAGCCACTTAGGCTCTCCTATCTTAAACACCAAGCTATAATTAACAAACATCATGCTTAATATCGCTAGGGATCTTGCAAAATCTAATCCTTCTAATCTTTTCATCGCCATGCTCCTTTACCTTGAAAATTTCTCAACTTACTTAACGGTCGGTAAGTAAAATATATCATCTTTATTGAATTATGGCAATAGGTTTTTGATTAATTATAATAAAGTTATAAAAAAACAGCTCATTAAAATTGCTTTACAACATGGTATTATAGAGAATAAAGAGCAATAAATCAGGGATCAAGGGAAATAGGGACAGTTTTACTTTACAGTAATCGATGATATAATTTATCAATAATGAGAAGTTAAGAAAGGTGAGAATGATGAGAAAAAAACTGGCTATTATTGGGTATAGCGTATCAACTGTTGATATATATCATGAACAAATCGCTAGTTTGTTTTCTGATACCATCATAGTAGATAAATTTTCTGTTGATAGTAAGGATATAAAAAGAGGCCTGGATGCAGATTTAATACTCGTTCAGTCCTATGGCGTTTATAACATGATCAGTCAATACCTTGAAAAGAAAAGTGAAGTGATTATTGCAAATAGAACAATATCACAGGCAGGACTGGAAAAAATAATGAGTATACCTGGAAATACCCAGGTAATGCTGTTAGATGAGAATGTAGAAATGGCAGCACAAATGATTTCTGTAATATACCAATTAGGTGTAACACATATCGAATTGTCACCAATTTATTTAGGATCCAATGATAGTGCTGAAGGAAAGATTCTAATCGTATTGGGTCAATCAAGACATACCCCTAGCTTTTCAAAGGAGATTATTAATATTGGCAGCAGTCTTTTAGATATTAGCACAATATTGGATATAGCAGCAAAGCTAGGTTTGTCTGATATTCTGCAAAGTCAGGATATACAAAAAAGCTATAAGGAAGTCGTTACCACTGATTTTGGATTATTACGGTTAATCGGAACAGTGAATCGATTTGACAGGGAAATGGATATCTTACTTCAAGTTCTAGATGATAGTATCATAGGAGTTGATGCTAAGGGGTTAATATGTACCTATAATGAAAATGCAGAAAAAATTATGGGCTATAAAAAGCAAGACATTATGTATAAGTATGGATTAGACATATTTCCTGATATACCTTTTAAATATGTTTTTGAAAATCTGGAATCCATTGAAGAAACCCTACTGAAAGTAAATGGCTATGATGTAGTCATTTCGGTTCACCCAATCATCCATTCCAGTAGATTATATGGGGCAGTTGCAATTATTAAAAAATTTAATGATATTGAACAGAAGCAGCATAAATTAAGGTCACAGCTTAGTGGTAAGGGACATAGGGCTAAATATACCTTTCAAGATATTATAGGAGAAAGCGAAGCAATAAAAAAATGTAAAAATGATGCTTTTAAAATGGCTAAATCTAATTCTACAGTACTAATCACCGGAGAAAGCGGAACCGGTAAGGAACTGTTTGCTCAGGGTATACATAATGCTTCCAATAGAAAGGATTATCAGTTTGTGGCTGTCAATTGCGGCGCCTTACCAGAAAGCCTTTTAGAAAGTGAGCTTTTTGGGTACGAAGAGGGTGCATTTACAGGGGCACGAAAGGGTGGAAAGCCTGGCCTTTTTGAATTGGCCCACAAAGGTACGCTTTTTTTAGATGAAATTGGAGAGATACCCCTAACCCTTCAAATGAGGCTTTTAAGAGTTTTACAGGAAAGGGAAGTCATGAGAATAGGTGGAGACAGTCTGATCAATGTAGATATTCGCTTAATAGCAGCTACAAATAAAGATTTGAAGACAATGGTCATAAATGGAACCTTTAGAGAGGATCTATTTTATAGGATTAATGTACTTAGCTTAAAAATACCTAATCTAAATGCCAGGCGGGAAGATATATTGATTTTGGTAGATCAATTTAAGAAGGATTTCAATAGCGATTTTGAGCTGGACGAAAATGTACAGGAAGCACTTTTAAGTCATGATTGGAAGGGAAATGTGAGGGAATTAAAGAATTATGTTGAACATATTGTAAGCCTTGAGATCAAAAAAGTTCACATGAAGGATCTACCCTTTGAGTGGGAGGCTGATTTAGGAAATCACATGGTTAATGATGAAATAATATTGTTGAATGGATTAATCAAAACAGCAGGGAAGAACATAAAAAAATATATTTTTGTTTTAGAAGAATTAGAAAATGGATTCAATGAAAACAAAAGATTAGGCAGAAGGAGTATTTTTGAAAGGTTTCAAAAAAGTAATATTTTTATTAGTGAGCAAGAAATTAGAACAATTTTAGTCAATTTAGAAAAATATCAAATGGTGCAAATAGCTAAAGGGAGAACAGGGACAGTCATTACTGAATATGGAAGAAAGATACTTATGCACTTAAAAGCTAGTGGATAACTTAAATGTGATTTATAGGATAAAATTTATTTTTAGAATAACAGGCGGGTTACACTGCTTGTTTTTTTGTACTGGCGATGGCGTCGCTTTGTTTTAAAAGGGTTAAAAGGGTGTACCCATAAATACCTTTCAACCCTTTTGTCGTATGGATTTGTTGTTTTTTATGCTAATAAAATAGCTCATAACCTAGGGATTTACAGGTCGGGACGTTTTTTTCTGTTGAGAGTTCAATTGGCATAATATTTGCTCTTTATTTATTGTGTAGCTTAATATAAATCTAGTGAGATAGAGAATTAAATACAATAGCAATAAGGACAAAATATATAGAGGAGTGGAATCAATCATGAAAAAATTGCTAACAGGAAATGAAGCCATTGCCCGTGGGGCATATGAGGCAGGGGTAAAATATGCATCTGCCTATCCGGGAACACCCAGTACTGAAATATTAGAAAACGTTGCCCTATATAAGGAGGACATTTTAGCTGAGTGGGCCACAAATGAAAAGGTAGCACTAGAAACAGCTATTGGGGCCTCCTTTGCAGGTGCCAGAGCGTTAGCCTCGATGAAGCATGTTGGCGTAAATGTTGCTGCAGATCCGCTTTTCACAAATGCCTATACAGGAGTAAATGGGGGACTTGTTCTGGTTTCGGCAGATGAACCGGGAATGCATTCCTCTCAGAATGAACAGGACAATAGAAATTATGCAAGATTTGCAAAAATTCCCATGCTTGAACCATCAGATAGTCAGGAAGCGAAAAACATGCTTAAGGATGCCTTTGAAATCAGTGAGGCATATGATATGCCAGTGCTTTTTAGAGTTACGACAAGACTCTGCCATTCCAAGGGAATCGTAGAATGTGAAGACAGAAAAGATGTTGAAATAAAAGAATACGTTAAAAATGCTCCGAAATATATACCCGTTCCTGCCCATACCACCGCCATGAGAATAAGGGTAGAAGAAAAATTAAATCGATTAGAGGACTTCTCAAACAAAACCCCATTAAATTATATGGAATTAAATGATACCCAAATAGGGGTAGTTGCATCTGGTTGCTGCTTCAAATTTGCCAAAGAGGTTTTTGGTAATAGTGTATCCTATTTGAAGCTTGGCTTTACAAATCCACTCCCTAAAGCAATGATGAAGGAATTCGCTTCAAAGGTCGATAAAATTTATGTAATTGAAGAAAATGATCCGATCGTTGAAAATGAATTAAAAATCATGGGAATAGCATGCTTGGGAAAAGAGATATTCCCCTTCAACGGTGAAATGACCCCCGATGTAATCAGACAATCAGTATACGGTAGGTACCAAGAAACCATTGACTATGATAAAAGTAAAGTGGTTCCAAGACCGCCAACCCTATGTGCCGGATGTCCCCACAGAGGCTTTTTTTATGAGATTGGAAAGAGGAAGAACGCTGTCATTTCAGGAGATATAGGCTGTTACTCCCTAGGCTTTGCAGAACCCTATAATGCTATGGATTGGTCAGTATGTATGGGGGCCAGTATCAGTATGGGCCATGGCGCACAGCAGGTATTGAATATGAAAAAAGATAACCAGATCAGGTTAGTATCTGTTCTGGGTGATTCAACCTTCTTCCATACGGGAATCAATTCTTTATTAGATGTGGCCTATAACAAGGGAAATTCCATAAATATAATTTTAGATAATAGAATTACCGGTATGACAGGACATCAGGAAAATCCAGGTACTGGATATACACTTCAGGGCATTAGAACAGAACTTATTGATATCAAGGCCCTTGTGGAAGCCTGCGGGATCAAACAAGTAAAGGTAGTAAATCCTAATGATTTAAAGGAAATGAAGGAAGCAATTGATTGGGCCTTTAATTTAGACGAAGCCTCTGTAATAATTACTAGATGGCCCTGTGTATTAAAAAAATTCTCTAAGGAAGACAAAGAGGAATTTAGAGGAGCCTTCCAGAATAAGTGTAAGATTGACAAAGTAAAATGCATAGGCTGCAGAAAGTGCACTAGAACCGGGTGCCCTGCTATATCCTTCAATAAAGCGATAAAAAAATCTCATATAGATGCAAATGCCTGTGTTGGATGTGAAGTGTGCAAGCAGGTATGTCCAGTAAAGGCCATTGTAAAGGAGGCAGAATAATATGACAAAAAGTATTATATTAGTTGGAGTAGGGGGACAAGGAACTATCCTTGCTAGTAAGCTATTAACAACAGGCTTGATGGAAGCGGGATATGATGTTAAAATGAGTGAAATACATGGCATGTCTCAAAAGGGGGAGGTGTCTCTTCACAGGTCAGGTATGGTAAAGAGGTACAATCACCGGTAATTGAAAGAGGCGGAGCCGACATTTTGGTTTCCTTTGAAACAATGGAAGCATTGAGATGGCTTGCTTATCTAAAGACAGGTGGAAAGGTAGTGGTGAATGATTATCAAATACCACCTGCCCCCACACTGTCAGGGAAAATTGATTATCCTTCAGATATATTAGAAGAGCTTAAAGAAAAGGCAGATACCACAGTAATAAATGCCGCAGAAATTGCAGAAGAAGTTGGAAACGCCAGAACCATGAATATCGTTCTTCTCGGTGCATTAGTTAAGGCCATGAATCTTACTGAAATAGACTGGGAAGCTATCATAAAGGAAAATATAAAAGAAGGCTTTGTAGAGGTTAATTTAAGGGCCTTAGAGAAGGGGATGAATGCCATAAGTTAGGGTATTATTTTAAATCAATTTTATATTAATTAAGAAAGAGGGAGATTATTGATGTTATCTAAAGAGATGATAAGATTAGGGACACAAAGATCTGTAATACGTGAAATTTTTGAATATGGAAGACAGAGGGCAGCCATTGTAGGCAAAGAAAATGTACATGACTTCAGTATAGGGAATCCAAACGTACCTGCACCAAAGGAAGTACAGGAAGCTATTTTAGCTATTGTTCAAAATGAAAGCCCTGTGACCTACCATAGTTATACAAGCTCACCTGGTGCAGATGAGACAAGGGAGGCAATAGCAAATTCACTAAATAGGCGATTTGATACAAGCTTTTCGATGAAAAACCTGTTTATTACATGTGGTGCTGCTGCATCCCTCAACATTTGCCTGAAGGCCATGACCGCAAGCAATAATGACGAATACATCGTATTTGCGCCCTATTTCACAGAATATAAGTTTTTTATAGAAGCCGCAGGGGGCAAGTTCGTTATGATCCCCGCAGATACAGAGAATTTCCAGATTGACTTTACCAAGTTTGAGAAAGCAATTAACAAGAACACCAAGGCAGTCCTCATTAATTCGCCAAATAATCCCTCAGGAGTTGTTTATACAGAAGAAACGATTAAGAAGCTGGCCGCAATATTGAAGGAGAAGTCAAAGGAGTATGGAAAAATTATCTACTTGATCTCTGATGAACCTTATCGTGAGCTGGTGTATGGAAATACAGCTGTTCCCTTTGTTACAAAATATTATGATAACGCAATTGTCTGCTATTCCTATAGTAAATCCCTTTCTTTGCCTGGCGAACGGATTGGATATGTGCTTATCCCCAGTGAGGTGGAAAATTTTGAGGAGATGTTTGCAGCGGTTGCAGGAAGTGCAAGGATTCTTGGTTATGTATGTGCCCCTAGCTTATTCCAACGGGTCATTACGAGATGTGTTGATGTAGTACCGGACTTGACAATCTATGAGAGAAACCGCAATTTGCTTAACGACAGCCTGACAGAGATGGGCTATCATGTTGCAAAGCCTGATGGGGCTTTTTATCTCTTTTTCGCAGCACCCGATGGAGACGCTTTGGCTTTTTGTGAAAAAGCAAAGGAGCATGATCTACTGCTGGTTCCCGGAGATGGCTTTGGGTGTCCCGGATATATGAGATTATCCTATTGTGTACAGACAGAGCAGATTGAAAGAGCGCTGCCGATACTAAAGAAGCTGATATAAGTTTCGTAAGGTCAAACTAATGCAATACAGTAATTAATATACAAAAGGCTAGAGGCGCTAATTAAGGCAGCTTCGTAGCCTTTTTCTCTTGACCCTCACACCGTGTTAGGGGGTAAGATAGTAGCATTCTGCATTAATACAGGAGGAATGGATAATGAACAAGAAAATCAATGACTTTATGTTATTGCCTATTGGTTCAGGGTATCTGTTGGAGGATAAACAATGGTTAAGCATCAATCCTCCATATATTGGAGGGCTGAAATATCTTTCATTGTCCAAACCCCTTTAATTGGCATTGGGGCCTATAATTTTACCGTTGATTGTGAGTTTGAATCAGAGACTGGGCTTGAAAAAAGGCAGCCAATGGAGAACTCCGTTGTCTGCCTAAGGAATAGGGGACCCACTATAACTTTTCTGCCAATTTTACACCATAGGCTCTGCATTGACCCAGAGCAGCTTCGTCAGGCTGCCACAATATGCCAAGGGCATCTTCAAGGATCTCAAATCCACATTCCTTAAGGGTCTTTGACATAATCTTAGGGGATTCACCACTCCAGCCGTAGCTGCCAAAACCTGCAGCTTTTTTGTTTTTGAATCTAAGCCCCTTCATAATCTCCAGGATTGCTGCCATGGCCGATAGAATACCGTTGTTGATGGTGGATGAGCCTGCAACCACTAATTTAGACTTGAAGACCTCTGAAATCACATCATTTTTATCAGCTTTTCCCACATTGAAAAGCTTGATATTAAGTGTTGGATCCACTGATTTGATACCCTCAGCTATTGCTTCAGCCATCCGTTTTGTGGCATCCCACATGGTATCGTAGAGCAAAGTAACCTGATGCTCCTGATAATTGTCTGCCCACTTGAGGTATTGCTCAACAATCTGGGTTGGATGATCTCGCCAAATCACACCGTGGGATGGGCAAACCATGCTCACTGGTACATTGAATCCAAGTACCTCTTTAATCTTCTTGGTCACCAATGGACTGAATGGCGTTAAAATGTTGGCATAGTATTTGACAGCCTCTTGATAGAGCTCAGCCTGATCCACAAGGTCGTTGTACATGAGTTCAGATGCGTAGTGTTGACCAAAGGCATCATTGGTGAAAAGTATCTCATCCTTGGTATAATATTCAAACATACTGTCGGGCCAGTGCAGCATTGGTGCTTCGATAAAAATGAGCTTTCCTTGGCCAAGATCAAGGGTGTCACCTGTTTTAACCGGAACAAAGTTCCAGTCCTGATGGTAGTGGCCCTTCAATGATTTGATACCATTTGCAGTACAGTAAATCGGGGTATTAGGAATTTCCTTCATTAGCTCTGGTAATCCGCCACTATGATCCACCTCGGCATGGTTTGCAATAATATAATCGATTTTCTTAAGGTCGATGACTTTTTTCAGATTTGCCACAAATTCATCATCGAAGGGCTGCCAAACAGTATCAATAAGGGCCACCTTTTCATCTTGAATCAAGTATGAATTATAGGATGAACCCCTATGGGTTGAATACTCTTCTCCGTGGAATTTCTGAAGCTCCCAGTCAATTTTTCCTACCCATGTAATTCGTTCATTAATTTTAAACATTTTCATACTCCTTTCTAGGCTATTTTAGGCAAATCTTTTAAATAAAATATTATTTTCTGTGTGTACATGCATATACATATCTGCTACTAAGGTCTTCAGCTTTTCATATACCAGCTGATAAGTGGTGCAGCCGTCGGCAGGTACGGTAAAGTGATTGGTTAAATCTGTTATCCTATGAAGTGCGTCTCCTGCCCCATCATGTTCATTCTCGAGGTCCTCAATCAAAGTCTTTACATCAGAGGCCCCCTTCCTCAATTTGGGAAACAATTGCACTTCTTCCTTTACCAAATGCCCCTCTAGCTCAGTCTTTAATCCACCAAATACTTCATGAAGCGTAAAGAGCTCAGGGTGATTGTCACCATGGACCATCAATATTTTAAATATCAGCTCTGAAATCGCTGGCAATTCCTTTTTTAGATAGCTATGATGCTGGGTGATAATCCGGTCAATTAGTTGCTCCGTTGTAAAATCAGAAAGCTTCATTTTTTGAGAATCAACTTCAAATTGTTCAGCCTCATCCATTGCTTTTTCAGCATCCATAATTAAATTTTCAATATCATCCGTGTCCTTTTCGATGGCCTCCTTAATGGTTCTGTCTCCACCACAGCAAAAGTCCACATTGTAATCCATGAATACCTTCACCAGCTCTGGATACATTGTTACACTTTCCCCAATTGTCAAATTCATATCTAATTTTTTCATATAACATTTCTCCTTTAACTGAGCTATTTGTTGAATTTATCTTATCATCAATAATAGCTTCATTATGTGATCTGCCTCACACAATCATTTTTTAAAAAATATGGTATAATATTGTTAGCAGCCTAAGGAGGTGGTGATATTGAAGCATATTTTACCCCATTCAAGTGAAGGATGCATCACATGCGGACATAAAATATGTGCAAGAAAAGTGTCTTTATTTTCTAATCTAAATGATAATCAAATGGAAACCCTAATGGGATTAATTGAGCGTAAGCACTATAAAAAAGGCCAGGTCATTATGCGTATCGGCGATGATTTTGATCGGCTTTACATTGTTAACCATGGCAGCCTTAAGGTCGCAACCTATAACGAAGATGGAAAAGAACAAATACTATACATTTTAAATGACGGTGACAGCCTCGGCGAATTGTCACTCCTTAAAAAAGTTACATCACCCTATGATCTCATTGCCCTTAAAGCTTCTTTCGTCTGTACCATACCCAAGCATCGCTTTGATCAATTCATTAAGGATAATCCAGAGATTGTATTCGCCATCCTGGAATCGGCCTATGAAAAGATTACATCCTTAGAAAAGCTGGTAGGAGCCATTGCCTCCAACGATGCCGATGTACGGCTGAGATTTTTAATCCACCGTTTGATGATGCAATCTGGTACCAAAACCGCGGGAGGCATTCGTATTAATCTACAATTGACCCGAGAAGACATGGCCAATTTCGTTGGCGTTACCCGAGAGACTATCAGTCGGAAGCTTTCACAGCTTTCTGGAGAGGGAATACTGGAACTCCTTGAAAATAAACAAATGCTCATCAAAGACATAGCGTATTTTGAAATATAGGCTCGAATCATACAAGATTGGGATGAAACAGGCCTTAATTAGTTTGTCCTCAGATGAGAAAAATATAGATAAAGTAGAGGTTAGGTAAATGAAAATACATTATCACTCGAGCATACGGGGTAAGGGCAAGGGACTTTGGGGATTACCGCAGAAAATAAACTGGCAGTTTGAATACGCGGGAACGAAACGCTGTATCCCTGTTATTTATCGTTTTTCAAAGGGAATCGTTTTTGATGTAATCACCATTTTAGATGAAACAAAGCTACGTGATTTCTTTCAAAAATATGAAGCTTTGGAGGAATCCTTGACACCAATACAGAAGCGCTGTGTAGAGGAGGAGCATCCCTACCAGGCTGTACCCATAAATCAAATCTGGATCAACGGAAAAAAAGTGGAAGGGGGGTATTCCTCCAGCGGCACCATAAGCATACCCTGGGAAAAAGAAAGTGATGTGCTGACTTCCGTGAAAAAGGCCTACCCATCTATTCTAAAGGATTCCGCCTGTTTTGCTTGTGAACGCTATTGTGTGCCTTATCCTGAAGCAGACGGTAAAGTTCAAAAGCTACTGCGTTTTTTACGCCTTGAAAGGGTGGATAAAATTAAGCTGGCTACCTATCCGGTAGATAGATTTCTGCCTTTAGACATCCATTTTAAGATGTCAGTTGATGAAAAGCAGAAGGAGGTCTGCTTTGATCATCCAATAACAGGAATAAAGCATACTATACATTTTCAAAACCCTGAATTAATAGAATTCCCCATGGAGGCAGCTGGAACCCGCTGTTTATTCGTTATGCAGGTAATGTATGAAATAGAGCCCGCTTTGATGCAGGGTGACAGGCTGCAGTTTAACAGCAGTATACAATACACCGAGCCCCAGGATGATCAACGCTTCAGCCCTGCTGCTACATCATCCATTGGGATTATAGGTGGAGCGGACGGGCCCACAGCAATTTTTTGCGCATCTAAGAGAGAAAAAAGCTATAGGTGCTTCTCTGTTCCAAGCCTTCAAAGGGAAACTATTTCACACTTTGTTCTTGAGGGCATTAATATAAAAAATAGAGACAGCGAAGAATTTAATTATTAGGTGAGGCAAACGCCATGAGATCTACAGATTCCAACAAAGAGGAAGTATACAATGATTTGATGAACTGGTTAGGCAAACATACATTATAGCGTTAAAATTTTGGCCTAAAAAGTTTACAAGGTGGTCCTTGTAAAAAATAATAAGATAATATGTTTTCTAGGATGGGACTAGTTATCAGGATTGCCTGAATGCTTAACGCCATCCTAGCTTTTTGTTGTTTTATGGACAATAACAATTTATTGATATATTGAGATAAGCATAATCAACTATAATCTATCTATATTTTATTGCCTTACAATAAGTCCGTTTATTTTATATTGTGAAACTTCTACTAATAAAAGGTCCTTAGTGATAAAAAGATTAGTAAAATACGATAAAGGTAATTACAAATCAAATATAGAATTTTTCATTCAGTTAGAAAATAAAAAAAATTTAAAAAAGGATATAATTTTAACTAAGTCGCAAGGTGGGGTTTAGTTGAGGCTTTATAAAAAACAAAGGAGGTTGTTAGATGAGTAAAGAAGCAGCTGTTGAAAAAAATCAGCCGATTAGGGATGGGGACCATATTCCTACAGGCAAAAAAGTAATTCTTGGAATACAGCATACCTTTACAATGTTTGGGGCTACAGTGTTAGTGCCACTTATTACGGGACTGGATATTTCTGTTGCTCTATTTATGGCGGGTTTAGGAACATTGTTTTTTCATCTCGTGACAAAGAGAAAGGTTCCTGTATTTCTGGGTTCATCCTTTGCATTTATTGCACCCATGCTTATGGTTTCTGAAATGTATGGCATGCAATATGTACAGGGGGGTATCGTTGCAGCAGGTCTTACCTATGTGGTAATTGCAGGACTGGTATATGCCTTTGGACATGAGAAAATAGTTGAATATTTTCCTCCAATTGTTACTGGTCCAATCATTATGATTATTGGCTTAAAGCTTGCACCTACTGCAATTAGTATGGCCAGTGAAAATTGGCTTCTGGCCCTGGTGAGTTTGGTTATTGTTACAGGAGTAAGTGTTTATGCCAAAGGGTTCCTTCAGGTTCTTCCGGTTTTATGTGGATTAGTAGGAGGATACATATTTGCTGTATTAACCGGTAATGTTGATTTTACACCCATTAGAGAAGCGGCCTTATTTGGATTCCCTAATTTTACACTTCCTAAATTTAATTTGGAAAGTATCATGATTATAGCCCCTATTGCTGCAGCAACAGTAGTAGAGCATATAGGGAATATACTTGTGGTGGGAACAACTGTAGAAGAGGATTATATTAAATCTCCGGGCTTACACCGTACCTTAATAGGTGATGGTATAGCAACTTCTGTATCTGCATTCTTTGGAGGACCTGCCAATACAACCTATGCAGAGAATACAGGAGTATTGGCTTTAACAAAGATTTATCATCCAGTAATCATGAGAATAGCCGCTTGTTTTGCAATCATATTAGGAGTTATGCCTAAATTAGGCGCTGTTATTACAACCATACCCTCTGCCATAGTTGGAGGTATATCCATCGTTCTGTTTGGTATGATCGCTTCGGTTGGCGGAAGAAGCTTAGTAGAAAATCAAGTTGATTTTACTTCCTCCAGAAATCTAATTATAGCTGCTGTAATATTTGTAATAGGCTTAGGAGGAGCAATATTACCAGTGGAAATCGGTTCTGTGAAATTTACATTAGAGAGTATGGCATTAGCAGCTATAGCAGGTATTGTTTTAAATAAGGTCTTGCCCAAGAATTAAAAATTGTAAAGTCCCTACTTAAAAATAATAACACCCTATTAAAAAAATAGAGGTGTTATTATTTTTGTGAAAAGTTCATAAAGGAACAAAAAAATTTCTGTAGAATATACGAATATAAGCGTTAAAAAAATGACGAAAAATAGACGGTGAAAGTTTACATTTGTGAATATACAACAAAAATTAAGTTTTTTAAAATATTAAAATCATGTATGTAGAAGGAGGAAGACGCCTTGACTAAATCACTAGGAATTACTGTAGCAGAAATGATTTTATTAAAAGATTTACATGGATCAAAGGTGTTGGCCGGGGAAGCAGGATTAGAACAAAGAATCACTCGGGTTAATGTAATGGAGGTTCCTGATATTATTGATTGGGTTCATGTAGGGGAATTTTTGCTCACTACGGCATTTTCCATTAAGGAAGATATAACTGTACTAAAAAGGTTGATTCCTAAGCTAAAGGAAAAGGGCGTGGTCGGGATCGGTATTAAGATGAAAAGATATATTGACCGATTGCCCGATGACATTATCCATACGGCTAATCGATGCAAGTTTCCAATTATTGAGCTGCCCTATGAGGTTTCCTATACAGACATTATTATGCCAGTATTGACGGAAATCATCAGCCGGCAAACCAGCATGTTGATAAAGATTGAAAAGATCCATAATGAGCTCATTGATGTCATGCTAAGGGGCGGCAGCTTTAAAGAAATACTAGAAAGCATCCATCGAACCATCGGAAATACAGTTGCCATTAAGGATGAGATATTTAATGTAATCGTCGCCCATGGCAGTGAAGAAAAAATACTTGAAATTGAAACCAAGCTTAAGGACGAAAAGCTAATGCATCCCCTCCTGAATATGACTATAATTGATGATCAACTATTCGAGGATAGGGTAAAGCGGATTATAATTCCTATTTATGTGGATGAACGATATTACGGATATTTATCCATCTGGGAAGATAATAAAAAGCTTACCTCCATCGAAATATCTTCTTTAGAGTCTTCTATTCCTGTTATTGCGCTGCATATTCTTAAAAAGATTTCAATATTTGAGATTGAGAGCAGGCATAAGGTGGAATTCTTCGATGATCTGCTTTCAAAGGATGAGAAAAAGCAGCAGCTGGCCGTTGACCGAGCAGCCCTATTCGATTTCGATAGGAAGCTAGGATATTCTGCTATTGTAATTTCCATCAAAAACATCAATGGATTCGTAAAAGAGACCTTAAACAATTCTACATTTTTATATCAATTAAATAGCAAAATTATGCATATCATAGAACGCTTATCCAGAAATAAGGCGTGGAAGTGTGTCTACGGTAATAAGAGTGATCAAATTATCTTACTGTTTGGAACCACTTCTACAAAAAGCGGTTCTCAGGTAAAAAAAGAAGTAAAGGATTTTGCCAATAGCATCATTAAAAGGGTTGGAGAAGAAATAAGGGATATTTCGATATCCATTGGCATCGGGAGATTTCATAAAGAACCAAAACATCTTTGGAAAAGCTATATCGAAGCGAAGCGATGTATCCAGAACAAAGGGCTCGTTGATAAAAGTGAATATATGCATTTTGATGACTTAGGCATTTATCGTATTTTTCATTTAGAGGAAATGGAAGACGAGCTTAATCAGTTTTACCGAGACACCCTGGAACCCCTGGTGATATATGACAGAGATAAGGGCTCTGAACTTGTGAAAACGTTACAAACCTATTTTCAATGTGGGGGGAATTTTAAAAAGATATCGGAAGAGATGTTTACTCACTATAATACAATCGTCTATCGAATGCAACGGATTAAGGACATTACAGGGATGAACCTAGAGAACCCCAATGAGCGTTTGAATTTACAGGTGGCTTTTAAAATATTTGAAATGTTTAATATGAAATAGAAAGCATATAGTGGATTTACACAAAAACACAATTAAATATTTAGAGGAAGTATCCAAAGGTAAAGCCTTGGTTTTCAAAGAATTATCTAGATATATAACAAAACAAAGGGACTCTGTGGCGTTATCGGTTTCAATTTAAAATTATTAATAGGCTTTGGAAAATTAATGTAAAGGACAGAAGAAAATGAAGGCAATATGGATTTGTGCTAATGCAAAGAAGCTAATAGAAGAGCGAAAAGAAGTAGTGGGGCTGGTTCATTCTATCTTTAATAGAACCTGTAACATAATAACCGGGGATGATATGTTAATTTCCCTAATATCAAGCCAAATTCCAATTGCCCCCAGGTCGATTTCTCTTCATCTTCCAGAGGATAAAGATTTATATTCATTTAATTTGGAAAAGGGAATGGGGTTTGTTATTAGCGAGAACATGATCGCCATAGGAAGAAATGGCTTTACAATTGATTTAGCTCAATCGAAGGTGTGGAATCCAGGTCCCATACTTGATTTTAAAAGAGTAAGCGAAGATATTGTCTTAAAGAATATTGAAACGTTTAAAAAAACATTGCTGGAGAAAGGAAATTTTAATGGCATTGCCCCAATCTTTTTAGATATCAGCAATTACTTAAAGGACGATCATGGGATAGCAATAAAGCCCCAAACTAATCACTACTGTACCTTTATACAGGCCAAAATGCAGAAATTAATTGAGTTGCTGATGGAAGAAAACATAGAAGGCATTGGTGTAATGGCGAAACAGATAATTGGTTTTGGGCCAGGGCTCACTCCTTCTACCGACGACTTCCTAGCAGGCCTTATGGTCTCGATGCTATACTGCAGAAAATATTATCACCTTAATCTCAGCGATGTGTATCAAATTAATAAAATTTTGGTGAATGGGGCTGTCGGCAGAACAACTAAGGTAAGCTCAGAGATGCTGCAATTCGCTTCCAGGGGGCAAGTGGCAGAGCATATTCGGAATCTAATGGTAAATATTTTTTCCGTGGAAGATGAAAAACAAATCATAAAAAATACATGCACTGTAATTGAAACCGGAGAAACCTCCGGGTCTGACCTGGCAGCTGGAATCTATATAGGCTTTATATTAACACTATACAATAGAAGGGAGCGTAAAGAACTAAAATGTATTTAAATGTGGAAATAAGAAAAAACACCTACTATGACTCTGTGGCCCTGATGCTCATTAGTAAGGAAGTGGGCAAGATGGAAGTTGTTAATGAGGTACTGGTAGGAATGGGTACAGATTTGAACAAAGAATTGGCAGAAAATTTAGGATTAGCTAATGATTCTGTTAGAGAATTGGGTGTAAATGATTTCTTCGTATCGGTTTTAACCGGGGAAAAGGATGACTTTTCAAAGGTGATAGCAAAGGTTGATGAACTGCTGACTCAAAAAAAAGAATCCTCAAGCGGTGAATACAACCCTCCAACCTTTGATGCAGCAATCAAATATGCACCAGATTCCAATCTGGTTCTAATTTCTTTACCAGGGGCATATGCCTTTGATGAAGCTATGAAAGCCCTTGAAAATAATATGCATGTTATGTTGTTTAGTGACAACATAAGCATTGAACAGGAAAAAAAGCTTAAGGAAATCGGGAGAGAAAAAGGGCTTCTGGTAATGGGCCCTGATTGTGGCACCGCTATTATTAATAATGTACCCCTGGCCTTTGCGAACGTAATCAAAAAAGGCTCCATAGGAATCATAGGGGCCTCAGGTACAGGGACTCAAGAGGTAACTGTAATGATTGATAAGCTAGGTGCAGGAGTCAGCCAGGTAATCGGTACCGGGGGAAGGGACTTAAGTAAAGACATCGGCGGAATTATGATGATGGAAGGGATTAAAGCCTTAAGTCAGGATCCGGCAACAAAGGTAATTGTACTTATTTCTAAGCCGCCGGCAGCTGAAATTGCTGAAAAAGTACTGGCATTAGCCAAGGAAAGCGGCAAGCCCTTTGTTGTAGATTTTATTGGCGGAGACCCAGATACAATTCGGAGCTACAATGGAATACCAGGGTATACCCTGGAGGATACAGCCTATAAGGCTGTGGCCCTGGCCAATGGGGAAGTGACTAAGGATATGCTGGGCTTTCAGCAATCGGAAGAAGAAATCAATCTTATTGTAAGTAAAGAAGTAAGTAAATTAAAGCCAGGCCAAGGGTATTTGAGGGGACTTTTTACTGGGGGTACCCTTTGTGATGAGGCCATGAAGCTATTATTTAATGAGCTGGGAGGAATCTATTCGAATATTCCATTACAACCAGAATTTTTACTTGAAGATATCCATAAGAGCAAAAAACATACCTGTGTTGATTTGGGTGATGATGTATTTACAGTAGGAAAAGCCCATCCGATGATAGATCCTTCAGGAAGACAGAAGCGATTGTTATCTGAAGCGGAGGATGGGAGTATTGCAGTGATTCTAATGGATTTTGTGTTAGGCTACGGAGCTCATTCGGACCCAGTGGGAGAGATGCTGCCAAGTATTGAAGAAGCAAAGGAAATCTTAAAGAAACAAGGAAAAGAAGTAATTTGGGTTGCTTACGTCTGCGGAACAGAAGGAGATCCCCAGGGCTATAGAGATCAAGAGAAAAAACTGATGGAAGCAGGATTCATCATTATGCCATCTAATGCACAGGCTGTAAGATTAGTATCGAAAATGTTAAAAAATGTCCAGTAGGGAGGGGATGACGATGATCAACAATATTTTTGGTAAGAAGTTAAAAGTAATCAATTTAGGATTAGAATCCTTTGCCAAGGATTTGAAATCCCAGGAGGTCCCCGCGGTTCATGTGAATTGGAGACCCCCTGCGGGTGGAAATAAGAAAATGATGGCCCTACTATCTAAGCTTAAAAAGTAATATAGAGTATACAGTTAAATAACGGAGTTTTAACTAATCAAAGGAGAGGATAAAATGATTCAAGAAAGGATTGATCAAGCCAATCAGGAGGCCCTTAATCGAATCTTAAGTGCCCAGCCGACTATTGTTGGAATTGGCATCGCAGGAGAAATTGTACCGGGAATGACTAAAAAAACAGTTTTACATGCAGGGCCTCCGGTAGCCTGGGAAAAAATGAGCGGTCCCCTTAGGGGAGCTGTTATTGGTGGTCTGATCTATGAAGGATTGGCAGCTAACGAAAAAGAGGCTATTTCCTTAGCTGAATCCGGTGAAATCAAATTTGATTCATGCCATCATCATAGTGCAGTAGGGCCAATGGCAGGGGTGACAACAGCATCTATGCCCGTATGGATTATACAAAACACCACCTTTGGTAACTATGCCTATTGCACATTGAACGAGGGCTTAGGAAAGGTACTAAGATATGGTGCCTACAGTGAAGAAGTAATTACCAGATTAAAATGGATTGAAAATACATTGGCACCTGTATTAAAGGAGGCGCTAAATCTATCGGGACCGATAGATTTAAAAACAATGATTGCCCAGGTAGTCTTAATGGGGGATGAAGGCCATAACAGAAATAAGGCAGGTACCTCTTTACTCATAAGAGAAATAGCCCCCTACATTGTGATGACAAAGCATTCAGATAAGGACAAGGCTGATGTATTAAAGTTCATGCATGGGAATGATCACTTTTTCTTAAACCTTACCATGCCGGCTTGTAAATCTACCCTGGACCCGGCAGCAGGAATAGCATATAGCACCATTGTTTATGGTATGGCAAGAAACGGCACCGAATTTGGAATAAGAGTTTCAGGTCTAGGAGATAGATGGTTTACGGCTCCGGCAGAAATTATAGACGGTCTGTACTTCCCGGGATATAGTGCAGCAGATGCCAATCCAGATATAGGTGACAGTGTCATAACAGAAACCTGCGGAATAGGTGGTTTCGCAATGGCTGCCGCCCCGGCCATAGTACAGTTTGTAGGGGGAACCCCTGATGATGCCATTAACTATTCAAAGTCCATGTACGAAATTACTGAGGCAGAAAACAACACATACAAAATTCCGGTATTAAATTTTAGGGGAACAGCAACAGGAATCGACATACGTAAGGTTGTTGAGACTACTATTTTGCCAATTATAAACACAGGTATTGCCCATAGAGAACCAGGGGTAGGGCAGGTAGGAGCAGGTCTTGTAAGGCCACCGATGAAATGCTTTGAAGATGCTTTAGAGGCCTTCGTCGAAAAGCTCGAAACAGCAGGAGCAATTTAAGAAAGCGCTTTATAAAAAATAAAAATTAAAATAAAAAAATTTAAGGAGGAAACGAAAATGAATTTTTGGAACAATGTAAAAATGTATGATTTAACACAAAATTGCAGTCACTTAACACCACCATGGCCTACCTATGAGCCGCTGCAGGTAAAATTCTTTAAAAGACTATCACCAAATGGCGCTAATGGACAATTAATTACCACATCAAACCATGTGGGAACCCATTTAGACGGACCTTTACATTTTGATACAGCCGGAAGAGATATTGCATCATTGCCCCTTGATAAATTAGTAGGCCCCGGAGTTGTCGTTGATTTATCTGATATGGCTGAAGACTTTGGTATTTACACCCCCCAGGACATTATGGACAGGGTGGAAGTAAAAAAAGGCGATATTCTAATCATTAATACCGGATACCACAAGTATGGCTGGGATCAACCGGAAGCAGATGAAAGAAGATACATGCTGAGGCATCCTGGTCCATCAATGGATTTTGTTGATTGGGTTAAGGAAATGGAAATTAAATGGATCGGTGTTGACTGTGGTTCTGCAGATCATCCGATGAACACGAAAATTAGAGATTGGGAGCCAGGCGAGGCTAAACGTTGTGATGCCTATATGAAAGAAAAGTATGGTAAAGGCTTGGACGAAATATACCCATGGCCCGAGGTATACCAAGCAATGCATATTAAGGTATTCCCAAAACCCCATGAAATCATCCATGCAGAAAATGTGGGGGGCCAAATAGATGAAATATTAAATAAAAGAGTTATCGTTGGATGCTTCCCATGGAAATTCCAAGGCGGAGAGTCTGCCATGTGCAGAATTGTTGCTTTTGAAGAACAGGCATAATAAAAACAGCGCTTTTCTGCAATAGAAAAATAGATAATTTAATAATTGCCCGGATTTATTTCGGGCTATTATTAAATTACTACACAATATGAATAGATAATAGGAGGTTGTACTATGAAGGAGCATATAGCAGCCTGCATACAAATCGCAGTAGAGCCAAACGAAATACAGCATAATATAGACAAATGCTGTCATTGGCTAGAAAAGGCTGTTAAAGAGTACGAGGCAGAGCTTGTGGTATTTCCAGAATCCATTACAACGGGATTTACTCCGAATATGCCAATAGAAGCATTTTATGAAATGCTTCAGCCAATTCCAGGGGGGCATACAGAGAAAATCCAAAAACTAGCCAAGGAATTAGGCGTTCATGTGGTATTGCCTCTTTATGAGCGTAGCGAAGAAAAAAATGTTGTTTTAAACAGCTCCATATTAATCGATGATAGGGGACAAATTTTAGCAAACTACAGAAAAACCCATCCCTTTCCAACGGAGCGCTTAGGAGGAGGGGGCTGGACAACCCCTGGAAATAGTACCGTTGTGGTTGATACAAAGCTGGGTAAAATTGGTATGATTATCTGCTATGATGGTGATTTTCCAGAGCTTTCAAGGGTATTGGCCCTAAAGGGAGCAGAAATAATTACACGGCCTTCTGCCCTGTTAAGAAGCTATGAAATCTGGGAGATAATGAATAAGGCAAGGGCTTACGATAATCACGTCTACATGCTGGCTACTAATGCAGTAGGGCCTGATGCAGGGGGAAACTATTATTTTGGACATAGTATGATTATTAGTCCCATAGCCCAAACCCTGGCCTTGGCAAGGGGAACAGAGGAAATTATTGCAGCAAAGCTTGACCCAAATCCAATCAAGCATGTGAGCTATGGTACAAAATCACCAATGATATTTGATCATCTTGAAGATAGAAACGTAAAGGCATACGAGGGAATATTACAGGAGGGAAAAAGCAGCTTTGAACCTTCAAGAAGAATTCCCTATAAGTAATAATAAAACGGAACACCATAACCCATAATAAAAGTCTGAATTTTCAGAGGTTTAAATAATAAAGCTAGGAGAAGTGTGAAAATGAAGAAAGAAAGAATTGTAATTGCCCTGGGAGGAAATGCCCTGGAAAGGGAAGGGGTCCCTGCTACGGCAAATTCCCAGCTAGAAACCGTCAGGGAAACAGTCAAGTATATCGCTGATATCATAGAGGATGGTTATGAAGTAATCGTAGCCCATGGGAATGGGCCCCAGGTTGGTAGAATTGTGCTGCAAAACGAAGGGGCAGCCCATTTAACCCCCAGCCTGCCCTTTGATGTATGTGGGGCTATGTCTCAAGGGTATATCGGTTATCATATTCAGCAGGAGATAAAAAATGAATTTAATAGAAGGGGAAAAAATAGGGGGGTAGCCAGCGTAATTACCCAGGTTGTTGTCGATAGAAATGATCCTGGGTTTAAGAACCCAACAAAGCCCATCGGACCATTTTATCATGAAGAAGAGGCCAGAAGATTAGAAAAGGAAAAGGGCTACCATATTGTTGAGGATTCGGGAAGAGGATACAGAAGAGTAGTGGCATCGCCTAAACCCCTTAAAATTGTTGAACTTGAAGGAATTAAAACATTAGTCGATGCTGGCCTTACGGTGATTACAGTTGGCGGTGGAGGCATTCCAGTTGTTGAAAAAGAAGATGGCACCTTTGAAGGGGTAGCGGCAGTAATCGATAAGGACTTAGCCTCTGAAAAGCTGGCAAAGGATTTAAATGCAGATATTCTGTTCATTCTAACAGCTGTAGAACAAGTGGCCATTAATTTTAATAAGCCCAATGAACAATGGTTAAGTGAATTAACCATAGGGAATGCAGAAAAATATGCAGCTGAAGGTCATTTTGCTCCGGGGTCCATGCTGCCCAAGGTAAGGGCTGCTATGGATTTTGTAAAGGGCAGACCAGGTAAAAAGGCGATTATTACCTCCTTAGAAGCTGCGCTGCCAGCATTAAGGGGTGAAACCGGAACGGTAATTGTAGATGGATAGGGAAGGTGATAGGAAATGAATCAGGCATTGGACGGAATCAAGGTGCTGGACCTGACCAGGGTATTGGCAGGACCCTACGCTACAATGATACTGGCAGATTTAGGGGCTGATGTGATTAAAATAGAAATGCCTAATACAGGAGATGACTCCAGAGCGTTTGGCCCCTTTGTTGGGGAAGAAAGTGCTTATTTTATGAGCCTAAATCGAAATAAAAGAAGCATTACCTTAAATTTAAAATCCGAGACTGCGAAGAAATTATTCATTGAAATGATCAAGGAAGCAGATGTAGTAGTAGAAAATTTTAGACCCGGCACCATGGAAAAGCTCAGATTAGGATACGAGGATCTGAAAAAAATCAATCCAAGAATTATTTATGCGGCTTCTTCTGGCTTTGGACACACAGGGCCCTATAGCAAGCGGGCGGCCTATGACGGTGTAGTACAAGCCATGGGAGGAATTATGAGTATTACCGGTGAAAAAAATGGAAAGCCAACAAGGGTAGGGCCATCCATCGGTGATATTAGTGCAGGCATGTTTACTGCCATAGGGATATTAGCAGCATTACAACATAGGAATGCTACAGGAGTCGGGCAAAAAGTTGATGTTGCCATGTTGGATTGTCAGGTAGCCATCTTGGAAAATGCAATAGCAAGATATGTTGTTACCGGTGATATACCAAAGCCCGCTGGAAATAAGCATTCCTCCATCGTCCCCTTTGAGCCCTTTGATACAAATGATGGAGAGATAATGATTGCAGCAGGAAATGACGTACTTTGGTCTAAGCTCTGTTTGGCCATGGAAAGAAGTGACCTGGCTGAGCATGAATTATTTAAGACCAATGCCCTTAGAAATGACAATTACCATAGACTACGACCATTAATCGCAGAAGCGATTATAAAAAAATCCACATCAGAATGGCAAGAAGTATTAGATAGGGCTGGGGTACCCAATGGACCCATCAACACAGTGGATAAGGTGCTGGAAGATCCACAGGTAATTGCAAGAGAAATGATTGTGGAGGTGGCGCATCCCGTGGCTGGAAAGCTAAAGATGCCGGGGATTCCTGTGAAGCTAAGCGAGACTCCAGGAAGTGTGAGAAGACCAGCGCCACAGCTTGGCCAGCATACGGAAGAAATCTTAAAGGAAATGTTAGGGCTATCAAAGGAAAAAATAGAAGCCTTAAGAAGTGAGGATATATTTTAACAGAAGGCCTGATGAAAGCATAGCACAGCGTGACCTATTATATGGAAAATATAATATCAACAAGGAGGTTAGTTAATGTTAAGTAAATTTGATTACGTTAAACCGCAAAGCCTTCAAGAAGCACTGGCTTATTTAGAGCAAAATCCTGGTACTAAGATTCTCGCTGGTGGAACTGATTTAATGGTATTATTACGCCGTAACATACAAAAGTGCGACCATGTACTCGACATTAAGGGTATTCAAGAAATGAAACGATTGGATTATACACCTGGAGAAGGCTTGTTTATCGGGGCTGCCGTTACAGTAAATCAAGTTGCTGAACTAGAATTAATCCATGAAAAATATAGAGCTATAGGGCAAGCAGCTAACACAGTGGCTTCCTATCAGCTCAGAAATCGTGCTACCCTGGTGGGAAATATATGTAATGCTTCCCCAGGTGCTGATTTATCTGCTCCCCTTTTAGTATATAATGCACAGGTCCATATCTCCAGTTCCCAGGGAAGTCGTACAGTTGACATTGATAAATTTTTCACGGGAGTGAAAAAGACAGTTCTTCAGGAAAATGAAGTTGTAACGGGCGTATCTTTGGCAGATAGTCCAGAGGATGATGAAAGCATATATCTTAAGCAAACCCGTATCAAAGGCCATGATTTAGGAATTTCGGGGGTGGCGGTTCGCCTAACAAACAATAAAGTGTTGATCGCTATGTCTGCTGTCGCACCTACACCCATAAGACTTACTAAGCTTGAAGAAATGCTAGCAGAAAAAGAATTAACGCCTGAAACTGCCCATTGGGTCGGGAAAGAAGTGGTCAATCATATTAAACCAATTTCAGACGTTCGGTCCTCTGCAGAATATCGTTTACATGTATCGGGTGTCCTTGCTAAAAGAGGATTAACAGAGCTTATTGAAAAGGGGGTAAAAGCATATGTGTGATGTACATAAGGGCAATTGTTTCGAGTATGTTAATTCCGGTAAACCGCCTGTAGCAATCAATTGCGTAGTAAATGGTGAAGAGGTTCATGCCATGGTGGACCCCACCATGACATTATTAAACTTTTTAAATATAGGGCTTAAGCTTTTTGGTACGAAGGAAGGCTGCGGTGAAGGTGAGTGTGGTGCTTGTACCATTATCATGGATGGCAAAACGGTAAATTCCTGCCTTGTACTGGCCAACGAAGCTGATGGCAGCAATATACTTACTGTAGAAGGCTTGGCTAAGGGCAATAAAATATCTATTCTTCAACAGGAATTCATTGAACACGATGCGCTTCAATGTGGATTCTGCACCCCGGGGATGTTAATGTCAGCCCGGGAATTACTTGATAGACAACCTAATCCAAGTGAAGAAGAAATAAAAGAGGCGCTTGCCGGCAACTTCTGTCGTTGTACAGGATATACTCCAATAATTGATGCTGTTAAGTCTGCAGCAAAAAGAGAAAGAGAGGAGTTGTAATCATGAATAAAAAACAGTATAAGCATGTTGGTAAGCCCTATTCAAGAAAAGAGGCCCAAGAGAAGGTAACGGGCCAGGCAATGTATGCCCACGATCTGGAATTTCCAGGTATGCTATATGCCAAATGCTTACATTCTCCCTATGCCCGTGCTAAAATTTTATCCATTGATATATCCGAAGCAAAGGCACTTCCTGGGGTAAAGGCTGTACTGGTTGGAGAAGATGCTCCCTATGTAGTAGGATTATATATGATTGATAAACGCATCATTGCCAGGGATGAAGTACGGTATCAAGGGGAAGTAGTTGCAGCAGTTGCAGCAGTTGATGAAGCAACAGCTGAGAGGGCCGTCTCGTTAATTAAGGTACAGTATGAAGAATTACCCGCTGTGCATAATGTAGATGAAGCCCTAGAAGGGAAAATTCTAGTTCATGACGATATTAACGAGCTTGAATACATGAAGGGCGTATTCTTTCCTCAGCCTGATTCCAACATAGCCAGCTGGAACAAAGCCAAAAAAGGGGATGTAAAGAAAGGCTTTGAGGAAGCAGACTATATCATAGAAAATGAAATGAGTTTACCTGCAGTGGGCCATGTTCCTATGGAAACCCATGTTGCTATATCCCAGGCAGACCCCTATTCAAATAAGGTGAAAATCTGGTCCTCTGCCCAATCTCCCTTTGCCTGCAGACAATTGCTGGCTAAGGCATTAAATATCCCAATAGGTGACATACAGGTCATTGTTCCCTATGTAGGCGGAGGCTTTGGCGGTAAAGCAGGAATTCACTTGGAACCATTGGTAACACTTCTTTCGAGGGCAGCAAAGGGGCGTCCCGTGAAATTAACCTCCTCCCGTGAGGAAGAGTTTAACCAATTGCCTACCCGTGCGGGAATGAGAGGTAGAATTAAAACCGGTGTGAAAAAGGATGGAACCATTACAGCCATTGAGGTCTACTATGATTGGGACAGCGGTGCCTACGCAGATTATGGTGTAAATGTAGGGAAAGCGGCAGTTTATTCAGGTATTGGACCCTATATCGTTCCCAATGTGGAGCTGCACTCCCGTACATTATATACCAATAAGGTTTTTAGTACCGCATATCGTGGATTCGGACACTTAGAAACCCATTGGACCATTGAAAGGCAAATGGATATAATAGCTCAAAAATTAGGAATAGATCCCTATGAGCTTCGCATGAAGAATTTGTTACGGCCAGGGGCCCGAACCCTAAGCGGAGAATTACTATATGAAACTTCTGGCAAGCCAATTGATTGCCTAAATGCTGTTATAAAAGAAATTGGATGGACCGGTTATCAAACCGATGAAGAACGTCAAGCCCAAATGAAAGCCGGTAAGGTGAGAGGAAAGGGCTTTGCCATGCTACAGAAGGCACCCGCCATGCCCAGCTATACCTCTACAGCTGCAATCATGCAGATGGATGAAAATGGTCGTGTGAAAATTATGATCGGTGCAATCGATATGGGTCAAGGTGCAAATACAATCATGGCTCAAATTGCTGCTGAGGTTTTAGATATCCCAATGGAAAATGTAGAAGTAGTATGGGAAAACGATACCAATAAAAATCCCTATGACTGGAATACGGTTGCTTCAAAATATACATTTATGGGGGGAAATGCAGTAAAAAAAGCCGCTGCAAACATGATCAGCCAAATGAAGCAGCTCGCTGCCCAGGTGATAAGATGCCATGTCGATGAATTAACCCATTCCGAAGGATACATTCATCATGTACACCATACCCATAAACGGATTGCCTATAAAGATTTATCAAGGGGTTATGTCTATGAAAATGGAACAGGTATAGGCGGTCCGCTAATTGCTCATGGTTCCTATATGGCAGACGGACTAACAAACCTTGATCCAGAAACGGGTCAAGGCCTGCCAGCTTTGGTTTGGACCTATGGCGCCCATGGAGTAGAAGTAGAAGTAGACATAGAGACTGGAAATGTTGAAGTGATAAAAATAGCATCTGCCTTTGATATTGGCCAGGTGATCAATAAGAAGCTAGTTGACGGACAAGTTATGGGAGGCGTATTGCAGGGAATAGGTTCAGCCTTAGTTGAAGGCTATAAATTTGGTTCTGACGGAAGGCTATTAAATCCTTCCTTTACAGATAACAAAATACCTACTGCCAAGGACATTCCTATTGAAATGGTACCAATATACATAGAAAATGCCCAAGCTGACGGACCCTTTGGAGCCCGTGGTATTGGAGAGCATCCTATGATTTCAGTGCCATCTGCCATAGGAAATGCCCTATACGATGCGCTAGGAATCAACTTCCATAGGCTGCCCCTATCTCCCGAAAATGTGGCTTTAAGTATAGCAAACCATAAGTAACAGAATCAGTCTTCACATTAAAAGTCTGTTAATGATTATTTTCTCTCCTACGGTACATAGAAAGGTGGTAAAATAATGTTAAGGTCTTTAACTCAAATACAGAAAACACCACTAGAAAATGAGTTGGCGCTTGTACTGGTAGCGGCTGGATATTCGTCCCGTATGAAAGCCTTCAAGCCCCTTTTGCCCTTTGGAAATTCTACAGTTATAGAAACTGCCATAGATACATTTCAGTATGCTGGTATTAACAATATAATTGTAGTAATTGGCTATCAAGCAGATAAATTAAAATTGGTATTAAACAAGAAGGGAATCGGGTGGGTATATAACGAAAAATATAATGAAGGCATGTATTCGTCGGTTCTTACAGGGGTAAGGGCCTTACCGGAATCTAGTAAAGGATTTTTTTTACTGCCATCAGATATGCCTTTAATAATGGATGAGACCATTGAAAAGATTTCTAAAGCATACTGGGAAAACAGACCTGATATCGTATATCCTGTCTTTAAGGGCAGGCGGGGTCATCCGCCCTTAATTTCAGCAACCTTATTTCCTGAAATTCTTAAACATGATGGAACTGAGGGACTGAAAGGAGTATTGGGACAGTATAGGGATAATGCCTGCCATGTTGAAGTCGAAGATGAAGGAGTGCTTTTAGACATGGATACATACGATGAGTATTTAAACCTTTATAACAAGTCTCAAGATCGTTTGCAAGCTTATATGAAAAGGGCTTTAGAATTATGAAGGAATTTTACCATGTTCTACTTAGTAGGGGGGAATTAAATGATAAATGCTAAAGCAGTAACACTATGTATACTGACTTTTGCCATGGGTGTTGCAGTAGCCTGGGCCTTTATGAAAAAAAGAAATAAAAGATCGCTGCAAGAGATTAACAATACCATTGACGCCTATAGCAAGGGAAATATATTGTATCCAATAAATATCCAAGCCATAGATAATGATCACCAAAACATACTAGAAGCCCTTGAATCGCTGCAGGCACTTTTGAAGGACTGGGTTTTTCAATTTATTAGATCATCTACTGTGATTACAGCTTCTACTAAGGAAGTAAAGGAAGATGCCCATCATTCAATGGAAACCATTACTAGTCTAAGTCATAATGTACAGGAATTTGCCGCCGGAGCCCAGGGAGTAAACAATGAAATACTAAACTTTACAGCATTATCACAGCAGTTATCAGTCAGCATAATGGATGTGGCAACGATTAGTGACAAAATGAATAATGAAGCTATTTCCACCCGAGAAACAGTCATTAATGGTACCCAGTCAATAGAGGGTGCGATGAAATCTATAGAAGAAATAAGTCATTCACTTAAGAATTCAGGGGATGAAATTAAAATACTCAATGGATTAATGACGGAGGTTCAAGGGATTGTAGGAAAAATCAATGGAATTGCATACCAGATCAACCTACTTTCCTTAAATGCATCTATTGAAGCAGCCAGGGCTGGGGATCATGGAAAGGGCTTTGCTGTGGTGGCACAGGAGGTTGGAAAGCTGGCTGATGAAAGTGCCCAGGCGGCGGCAGAAATAGGCAGAATTATTAATGGCATCATTCACCAGGTAGAAACTACCCTAACCCATATGGAATTGGGTATAGAGAAAGGAAAAAAGGGTGAGAAAACTGCGGTCGATGCCCGTGGTCACCTGCAAGAGATTATAGAATCCATAGACAGCATAGTCACTTCAATCAATAGAATTACAGAAAGCATAGGAGAAAATGCTAAGGCCACTGAGGAGATGGCAGAAAATATAGAGAAAATAGCAGTATTCTCCCAGGAAACAACGGCTACTATTGATGAGATTGAAAATATGATGGATTCCCAGAAACAATTCATTGAGGCTAATTTTGAAAGTATTAGTGAACTAGATAGTATCAGTAATAAATTAGATAAATTTGGACGTACCTTCGATGAAATGCTGGGAAAATATTTAATTCAACTAAGTGAAGAATTTGCTGATTATATTGTAAAAAATGGTATTGATCAACAAAAAATTAAGGAATTTGCCCTGAAAACCGGAGGCGTAAACTTCTGTGTAAGTGACGAGGATGGACTAATGAATTATGCATCAGATGATTCAGTAATCGGTTTTAGATTACCAGAGGATAAAAATAGCCAGGCCTATGAATTTAGAAAAATTTTGGATAACAAATTATTAAAGATAGCACAGCCAATGCAGAAAAGAGATGTAGATTCAAAGTATTTTAAGTTCGTAGGTGTTGCCAGAAGAGAAAGGGCAGGAGTCGTACAGGCTGCATTAGCTCTTGAGGATTTAGAGAAAATTAAATTACACTAAAAATGAAGTGTGGCTTCAGAAGAAGAAGCTGCACTTCATTTTTTATTGCTGGCATTTTAGGTTATAGGAAGCCATTTCTTGTGAGAAATCTGCCAAAAAAGGTAGAAATAATAGAAATAGGCAGCTATAATAATAAAAAGGGATAAATGCCATTTGTCAATAGGAATTTAGTCTGATAATTAATGGTATTATACTTTTACTTTATTAAAAGGGGAAAAATTTTTGATGCTAAAATCTAGTAAATAAGTATAATAGTAATAATTAAGTAATAGGATGAACAATTAAGTAATGGGTTTTGCAATATAAGATTGTAAAATAGGGGGATAATGAGAAATTATGAAAGCTTTAATTGTAGGAGATTATGGTTTTTTGTGCAGTCAGCTGGCAGAGCGGTTAGAACGAGAAGGTAATGAGGTTTATATGATTACCGGGAAGAAGGGCGATAAAAAAAATAAGCCCAAGTGTAAGCATGTTGAATTTCAATGTGACATGACCAGTAATAGAGTAGAAGAAATATTTAAAAGTACATCACCCAACACAGTCATATTTTTAGGGGCCCATGATGAGGGATTTTGGCAGAAAAAATCAGATCAGGCAGAAAATGAATTCCTATCAAGACTAATGAATCTTCTAAAATATGCTAGCCTGTATCAAGTGAATAAGTTTATCTTCCTATCTTCAGACGAAGTATACACTCCATTGGAAGATAGGGCCATGGGCGAGCTGGATGAAGCTATTCCTAAGACCATTAAGGGGAATCTTTTGTTAGAAGGAGAAGCCCTTTGTGAAAGATGGGAAAAATCCTATGGACTAAATTGTTTATGCATTAGAATGCCAGAACTGTATGGACCTAGACAGTACAATGATTTTGGAACTAATTTTGTCATGGGACTGGTACAAAAGATTATAAATGAAAGACCGGTTAAGATCAATCAAGATAAAGTACACCCACTTTTATATATTGGGGATGCCATAGACGCTGTTTACAGAGCATTGGGTAGTACTGTAAGCAAGAAAATAAATATTTCCGCCAATGAATTACTAACGGAAAAGGAAATTTTGCTGATTGTAGAGGAACGGCTTAATCAAAAAGCTGTAACCATTGAATACATTGAAGAAGCCAGTTCTCCTGTAATACTAGACAGTACCCTTGCCAAAGGAGAATTAGATTGGGCGCCCCTATATAATACTAGGCAAGGAATTGAAAAAACTGTAAATTGGGTTATGGAAAATGCTAAAGATTTAGCTAAAGAAAGGGAAATACATATTACATCAGGAAAGATAAATACAAAGGGAAAATGGGAAAGGATCTATCCCTATGTAGAAAATGGTATTCTTTTCTTGCTGCTTTCAATCTTCACTAAGATGTTTTCTTATCATCCTATTTTTTCATCCTTGGATTTTACCATGCTCTATATTGTATTAATGGCAGTAATGTTTGGTGTAAAGCAGGCCAGTATTGCAGTACTTTTGGCCTCAGGCTTATATGTGTCAGAATTAATTCAAAACGGCAGTGATTTAGTAGGGGCTCTATTGAACTTTCAAACCATGCTAAAGGTTTCTCAATATTTTATCATTGGTATTGCAATAGGATATACCCTGGATAGAAGAAAATTGGAATTATCAATGAAGGAAGAAGAGCTGGACTATGTGCAGATGGAGCTTGATGAACTGCAAAAAATACATGATGAAAATCTTAAAATAAAAGAAACCCTAGAGTCCAGATTAATTGGATATGGTGATAGCTTCGGAAAAATCTATTCAATGGTTTCTAAGCTAGATATGCTCCATCCCGAGAGAATTATTCCCGCGGCAGTAGAGGTTCTAATGGATATTATGAAATCAAGGCAGGTGGCGATTTATTCCTCAAGTACCCGGGGAAATTACCTGCGGTTAGCAGCAGCCAGTACAAAGGTTGCTTCCAATCTTGGGAAATCTATCCATATTAATGATTTACAAGAATTAGGGGAAGCAATTAAAAAGCAAAAAATATTTACTAATAACAGCTTAAAGGCAGATATGCCTATGATGGCTACGGGCATATATTATGAAGGAAATTTATTATATGTAATATTCATATGGGATGCCCCCTTTGAAGTAGCTAATTTATACCATGTCAATTTACTGCGTACGGTGGCAGCCCTTATTTCTGCTTCATTGAATAAAGCATACAAATATCTCGAAGCTACAGAATACGATAAACATATTACAAATACAAAGGTTCTAAAACCCGATGTCTTCGAAGAAATTCTCCATGCAAAGAAAATGGCAATGGAACAAAAAGTATCTGAATACGCTATTTTAGAAATTAATTATGGTGATGAATTAGAAGAAACCTCTGATAAAGTAAGCAATATCATTAGAGATACAGATTATTTGGGACTAGATAGGGGAGGGAGACTACTGGCCCTATTATCAAATAGTAATGAGATCGATAGTAATTTTGTAATCAGAAGACTTAGAGAAAAAAATCTAATAGGTAGCGTGGTGACGAATTAAATGACAAATATAGTTTGGTTGCTTGTAATTCACGTGGTTATAAGCCTAGTATATATCTTTATTTTGAGAAGCTCCTATCCATATCAACGGCTTTACCGAGGTATAGTTGTTCTGATGATCCCTATTTTCGGCGTGCTAGTTTTTCTATTGGCTGACACCCTGGAAAAATATAAAAAAGGAGCCTTAGCCTATGATAGAGAAGAGCTGATGGCCAAAAGGGATAAAAGAGAGTTTCTAATGAAGCCAGACTATGGTCAATATGTTAATCTGGTTCCCTTGGAGGAGGCATTGATTTTAGCAGATCCCCATGAAAAAAGAAAGCTTCTTTTAGATATATTAAAAAAGAGTATGGATAGATACATTGATCATGTGAAAATAGCCCTGGAGGATAGTGACTCGGAGACCTCACATTATGCGGCATCGACTTTAATGGAATTAACAAGAAAGCATTTGCTGCTGCTTCAAAGCATGGCATTGGAGTATGAGAAAGATCAAGAGAATACTGATTTTGCCTTAGCCTATGCAGACAATATAAAAAAATATGCCGACAGTGGTATTTTGGAAAAGAAAGAAAGAAAGAAGTACCTGCATCAATACATTCAAGTGATCGAAAAAATCGTCACCAGAGAAGATAATTTACCTGAAGATATTTATATTAATTTCATCGAGGGGTTGATGGATGTTGAGGCCTTTGACAAGGCTGAAAAATGGTGCAGAGCCTACAAGCTCTATTATCCAGGGAGTGAAAAACCATATGTTTATCTATTAAAATATTATTATACAATAGGCGAAAAAAGAGGGTTTTTTGAGGAATTAAAGGAGCTTAAAAGCAGCCCATTTCCCATATCAAAAAATACCCTATCGATAATCCGTTTTTGGTCTGAGGAGTGCGGCGAATGTTAAAATACAAAAGAATGTTTATCTCCCTTGGAATTGTATTGTTTTTTGCGGTAATCATACAATTTTTAAGAATGAATACGTTAATAGAATGGAGCAAGGCTTCCAATACCTTTTTTTCCGTTGATCATGTAAAAGCAGTCAATATAGAAATACCTAGTACAAAGGAAAAAGTGGAGCCATATCTTATCTATTATGACAACAGTGATCTAATTTCCAAAGAAATATTCAATCATATCGTCAAGTTTTTTAATTCCACAAAAAAAGAGTATACTGCAATGGATGCCATTAGAAAAGAGGACCTGTCCACGGATAAGACCATTATCGTAGCTGCTCGAAAATTAGATGCTTTAGGGGATATTACGTTATTTGTTGACTTTTTAGAGTCCGGTGGAAGGGTGGTATTTGCCGGAAGTCTTGAAAAGGATAGTAATTTCAACTATATTCAACAAAAGATAGGAATATATGAAGTGGGATACCTATATCATTCAAAAGGAGCCCATTTCGTACCTGGTGTATTGCCAGGGGGAGCCCTGGAGGTGGAGGGCGATGGGCTTCAGAGCATCAGCTTAAGCGTACGGTTAAATGAGGACTGTGAGGTTTTTGCCAAGGCAGATGATGGGAACCCCCTTTTTTGGGAAGTGGATGTTGGAAAGGGCAAGGCCGTTGTTTTTAATAATACCTTTCTGACAGAAAAATCAGGAATGGGGGTATTTACTGCGGCCCTCACAAAGGCAGAAGAGGTGTTTCTCTATCCCATTATTAATTCCAGAGCCATGCTTTTAAATTATTTCCCCGTGGTTTTGGTTGGAAACGAAGCCTACATGAAGCAGAACTATGGAAGAAATACAGAGGGCTTTATAAGAGATATATGGTGGCCCCATATGGCCAAGACAGCCAGTCAATATGATTTTAAATATACCTCTTTTTTTCTGATCAGCTTAGATCGAGATACAGATAAATCCTTTGTAGAGAACATCGCCGGCACTACCAACCTGTCCTTCATAGGTCGTGAAATCCTTCGATATGGCGGCGAGCTGGCTATATCCGGCTATAATGATATTCCTTTGGTATTCAACCAAAATGGCCATGGGAATAGGTATTGGAAGGATATTAAAAAAGCAGAGGAGGCCTTGAGCCTTGTCAATCAGACCTTTAAGAGACGATTTCAAAATTATGCCTTAAGATCCTATAGTCCCCCCTATGGAATTCTCAGCCAGGAGGGCTATGGATTAGTAGAAAGGGCCATGGGGGATTTAGCAGTCATAAATGGGGTCTATGAAGGAGATAGCAATACACAAACTCTACAGGATTTTGACACCAATCAGAGGGGAATTATTAATTTTCCAACGGTATCAAAGGGCTTTAACCTTACGGAAAGGGAATATTGGAATTTAGCAAATGCTGCCACAGCCTTTGGGGTAATATCCCATTCGTTGGATTTAAGAGAGGTAATGATGGTTGACAATGAAACGATGGATTGGAATAACTTGGGGGAAGACTTTAGCCATTTAGCCGAGAATATCTATGATGATTTCGGATGGATCAGCAGCAGGACTGTTTCTCAGGCAGCAGAGGAAATCAAGAAATATAAGGGGATTAAACCCTATATCCTTAAGGACCAAAATCAAATAGAGGTATATAATGACAATTTTATTGGACCCATGGGCTTTATAGTAAGATATGAAAAGGGTGTAAAGGCCTTAAAGGGATGTACAATCACAAAGCTTGAAGATGGCTTTTATTATATTGAGGCGACAGAGCCTATTTTTGCTATTGAATTAGGGGGGAGAATATGAAGGTATGCTTGATTGCAGAAGGGTGTTACCCCTATGTTGTGGGTGGGGTATCTACTTGGATACAGACCTTGATTTCTGAGTTTTCGGATGTGGAATTTTGTGTGCATACAATAGGGGTAAACGAAGAGGACCGAGGCAGGTTCAAGTATGAACTTCCCCAAAATGTTACTGAAGTCCATGAAATCTTTTTAAACACAAAAAATACAGGGGCAAAAAGAAAGACCGCCTATAGGGTTGATGCTGTCGAAAAGGATGTCTTAAAATCCTTGATGCTAAACGAAAATGTCAGGTGGAATGAAGTTTTTGATTTCTTTAGCCAAAAGGAAATACACCCTATGGAAATTCTAATGGGAAAAGAGTTTTTAGATTTAGCAATGGAAGTATACTACAAATCCTATTCTAGAACGGTTTTTGTTGATTTCCTATGGACCCTGCGCTCCATGTATCTGCCATTTTTCACAATTATTAAAAATCCAGTACCAGAGGCTGATTTGTATCATTCAGTCTCTACAGGCTATGCAGGGGTTTTAGCCAGTATGGGAAAACACCTATACAACAAGCCATTTTTGCTGACAGAGCATGGAATATATACCAGAGAACGGGAAGAGGAAATCATTAAAGCCGAGTGGACTAAGGGTTATTTTAAAGATATGTGGATTCAGCATTTCTATAAGCTGTCTCGGTGTGCCTATGATTATGCAGATAAGGTGGTATCTTTATTTTCTGTCAATAGAGACCTTCAAATAGAATTGGGATGTTCTGATGAGAAAGCCATTATTATTCCCAATGGAATTCAAGAAGAGAAGTATGTAGATCTTCCAGGTAAGGATGAGGCAGAAGAAGCATTAGCTATTGGGGCCATCGTAAGGGTCGTGCCAATAAAAGATATTAAAACCATGATTATGGCCTTCAATGAGGTAAAAATGCAAGTGCCGAATGCAAAATTTTATATTATGGGCTCCACAGATGAGGACCCGGAATACTATGAGGAATGTATAAAATTATTAGATTCCCTAGGGACTACGGATGTAGTTTTCACTGGCAGGGTAGATGTAAAGGCATATATCGGCAAAATGGATATACTGGTTTTGACCAGTATCAGTGAGGCACAGCCAATTAGTATTCTTGAGGGAATGGCTGCCAGAAAGCCATGGGTAGTTACCAATGTAGGCGCTTGTTCAGAGCTGATTGAGGGAACCACAGATGATAACTTAGGTTCTGCAGGGTTGGTTGTCCCGACCATGAATATAGGCCGAATTGCTTCAGCTATTATCAGGCTTGGGAAAGACCCAGGGCTGAGACAGAGAATGGGAGACGCCGGACAAAGGCGAGTAAGAAAGTATTATAGTCACCAGGACTTTATAAGCGAGTATCGTGAAATGTACGAAATGTTGGGAGGGGAGCTTTCGTGGCAGGCATAGGCTTTGAATTAAAAAAGCTTTTTCGCAAATCTGGTTTTTTTAACGTGTTTAAAGGAGTGCTATATGCTTCGGCATCGACCATAGGGCCAATTATATTAGTGATCATTTCCTTACTAGTCATTCATACACTGATGAATGTTTTTAATATACCTTATATTCAAAGAGAGATTTTATCAAGCGCCATATTATATGCCTTTGTGTTTTCCCTTATCATTGCCACATCCATCGGTACTGTCCTTTCCAGGTATATTTCTGATAAAATTTTTAACGAAGAGGAAGCGGATATCATTCCTTCTTTATATGGCAGTATTGCTTTAGTTACTGGTATTACTGGAATCCTAGGGATACCATTTTATATTTTTGCCAGGCTGCCGGGACTATTTTCCTTTGGAGCCTATAGTCTATTGATGATCCTGGCAATTGTATTTGTTTTAATGCACTACGTATCGGCCATAAAAGAGTATAGAAAGATTACAATTGCCTTTCTGATAGGAACAATAGCAGGGGCAATGATAGGCAGCCTCCTTTTCTATATTTTTAAAATTGATATTACCTATGTCATATTATATGCCATGGCCTGCTGTTTTCTTTTTACAGCCGCCTATATGTTCTATGTAATCCGCAGCTTTTTTAAAGCAGACAGTAAAAAATACTTTGAATTTTTAGGGTATTTTAGAGAATATAAATTGATTTTTATCAGTGGTTTTTTCTATATCTTAGGATTGTACGTTCATAACTTTATATTTTGGTTTTCTCCCATAGGTAATGTAGTGGCAGATACTTATCGATGCTCCTACACATATGATATGGCAAGCTTTTTAGGGATGCTGACAAATCTTTCTGCCACAGTCATATTTGTTGTTAAGGTGGAAACTAATTTTCATCAAAGGTATCAACGGTATTGCTATGCTGTCATGGGGGGAAGCCTGGACGAGATAAAAATTGCTAAAAAGGATATGGCTAGAATCCTTAATCATGAATTGTTTTTTATCACAGAAGTGCAGCTTATTATTACCTTGACGTTAATATGTGCAGGAATTGCATTATTGCCTATGCTGGGATTTGGAGGATTGATCCTGGACATTTACCCGATTTTAGCCCTGGGATATTATTCGGTATTTATGATGTATTTTATCATCGTTTTTCTATATTATTTTGATGATCAAAAAGGAGCCCTGTATGTCAGCGGAATATTCCTTGCCACCACCATATTAATTAGTTCAGTAACAGTAGGGATGGGAACCGTTTTCTATGGCCTGGGCCTCCTGGCAGGCGGTGTCGCGGCATGGATAGCAGGATTCTTCCGCCTAAAAACTTTACTTAGAAATATTGACTATCATATGTTTTGCAATATTAGCGAAGGGAAAGTGAGTGAATAATGCAATGCTAATCTATAGAAAGATACGAAAGCATACACCGATCTTAATCTGTATTTGTCTGCTTCTTGTTGGATGTGCAGATGATGGAATGCGATCCGGTTCGGAAGAGAAGCAGCCGGTAGTTAATGAACTGTCGGATCACCCCATCATTTGGGATATAGAAGACAGTGATTTAAATGGGCTGCCTTTTCAGGAAAAAAAGGGTATTTACAAAGAAGATATTGATGATAGGGTGATTACCTTATATTTAACTGTATATCCTACACCTGATGAAGAAGGCAATATGCTGACCATGGATGATTTTGACAGAATACAAGCCAGGGAAATGGATTATAACCCGGAGCTGGAGGTCCTGGTACAGGAGGGAGACGACGGGGGCCTGTTGACCGACGGCTTTGGGTCCAATGCCCTGGAACCAAATGGCATTATCCGAGTCAGGGGACATTCCGCCAGAGGTGGACTGTATAAATCCTTCAAGGTAAAATTGTATGATCGGGCAGGGACCTTTCAAGGTCAAAAGGTATTCAATTTAAACAAGCACCCCTTTGACACCACAAAGGTAACTAATAAATTCAGCTTTGACTATTTTGAGAAGCTATCGGATATCGGCAGCTTCAGGACCCAATTTGTTCATCTGTATATTCGTGATATGGCATCCCAGGGGAAAGAATATATGGACTATGGCCTATATACCCATATTGAACAGCCTAACAAAACCTATCTTCGGAGCCGCGGTCTAGATGATTCGGGAAACCTGTATAAGGCAAGGAGCTTTGAATTTTTGCGATATCCAGATAAACTAAAGGCCGAAGATGACCCGGAATATGATGAGGCACTTTTCGATACAGTATTGAATGTACGGGAAGGAAAAAGCCATAAAAAGCTGCTTGAGATGCTGGATGATGTCAATAACATGAATCTTGATTTTAATGAGGTTTTTAATAAATATTTCAATAGGGAAAATTATTTGACATGGATGGGGATCAATATCCTTTTTGGAAATGAAGATACGGTTTCTCAAAATTTTATTATTTATAGTCCTCAAAATGCTATAACATGGTATTTTCTTCCCTGGGATTATGATGGTGCAATGAAATATGGGGAAAGAAGGGGAGTTTCAAGCGTTTCTGATACGATGTATGGGGTAGGCCGGTACTGGGGGGTTATCCTCCACAGAAGATTTTTTAGAGATCCTGCCAATATTGAGGCATTAACTGCAAAGATCGATGAGCTTATGGAAACAATTACCCCTGAAAACACCCGGGCCTTAACCGACAGCTATAAGCCCGTCATAAGAAAATATATAGATAAGACACCGGATATTGGACTGCTGCGGACATCTCCATCATTTGTTGAACCCTATTTAGACAGCTATCAGATGATTATAGAATATAATCGAGAAAGATATTTAAAAGCTTTAGAAAATCCCATGCCTGTTTTTACTGCAGAGCCCGTTCAAAATCAGGATGGAAGCTTTGTATTTTCCTGGGAGCCCTCCTATGACCTGCAAAGAGATTTAATCACCTATGACTTGGAAGTTGCAAGGGATTATCATTTCTCAAATGTCATATTTTCTAGCAAGGATAGGAAGGAAACCAGTGTAACCACCACACCATTATCATCGGGCATATACTACTGGCGGCTGACAATCAAAGATGACAAAGGAAATATACAATATAGCTTTAACAACTTTTTACCACCCGGGGCCGATGGAACCCTTTGGGGGGTATCCCAGCTAATTGTGAGGTAAACAGAGACTATGGAATAAAGGGGGCACAGTATGGAATATTCCGGTGGACAGCTAAGGCACGAGCTAAAATTTTTCATCAATACAGGCGAGTATTACCTGCTGAAATCCAAATTAAAGGAATTTTTAATGTACGATCCTAATATCAAGCAAGAGGCAGGATACAGTATCAGGAGTCTGTATTTTGATGATATGTATAATTCTGCCATGGAGGATAAAATCTCAGGGGTGTCTCGCAGGCACAAATATCGTATTCGTATCTATAATGGCTCTGATAGGCTGATAAAGCTGGAGAGGAAGGATAAATACGATGAGTATATTTCTAAAACCGTTGAGACCCTCACAAGGGAGGAATATGAAAGAATTTTGAGAAATGATTATGACTTTGCACTACAGTCTCGAAAACAGCTGCTGATGGAATTGTTTTGCAGCAGAAGAACCAGGCTGTTGAAGCCCGTGGTGATTGTAGATTACGTAAGGGAAGCCTATGTGATGAATGCGGGAAATGTAAGGATTACGTTTGATAAAAATCTTTCAGGGAATCTACATAATTTAGACATATTTAATCCAAATGTAGTCATGAAAAGGGTGCTGCCCCAAAATGTTATGATAATGGAGTTAAAATATGATGACTATCTACCTGCTATTGTTAGAAACCTTATCCAAATTTCATCCTTTCACAAAAGCGCAATATCAAAATATGTGCTGTGCAGAGCACAACTATTGGAGGTAAAGCATTATGACTACATTTATGGATGTATTTAAAAAAAGATTTTTAGAAGTGGCTTCACTACAGGATATTACCTTAAACCGGGTAATCATTTCTCTATTAATTTCCATGGCTTGCGGACTGATCATTTTCTATTTCTATCAAAAATTCTATAAAGGTGTGATCTATAGCCATAGCTTTAATATATTATTAGTGATGATGTCTATGGTGACCACACTTATTATCATTACCATAAGCTCTAATATTGTATTGTCTTTGGGAATGGTTGGAGCCCTGAGCATTGTGCGTTTTAGAACCGCAATCAAGGACCCGTTGGATATAGGATTTTTATTTTGGGCGGTGGCCGTGGGAATTACAGTAGGGGCCACCCTCTATTCCTTAGCCATTGTAAGTACAATTTTAATTGGGGTTCTATATGCCTGTATGACCAAATTCAAAAGTAATAAAAAGCTATATTTACTGATTGTTCAATACGAAGACGATGTGGCCCATAGGGTTAATGAAATCATCAACCAAATGAAATATACATTGAAGAATAAAACCTCCTCTAAGGGCAAAACCGAGATAACCCTGGAGATGCTGATCAAAGGAGACAATACTGCATTTGTGGGGCAGATATCTTCAATTGAAGGAGTAGACAATGCGGTTTTAGTCCAATATGCAGGGGACTATGTAGAATAAAATATAATAAGCATAAAAGGTCTTGAAATCGATAATATTTCAAGACCTTAATAATTTAACCCCCGTTATTTTCTATTTGTGTCTGCTGTTGTAAATAATTATGATACATATGTTCAAGCCCTTCAGAAAGTCCATACTTAGGACTCCAGCCTAATATTTGTAATGCCAACTCATTACACAAATAGCTTTCTTTAATATCGCCAACCCTTTCTTCACCATATGTAACCGTAAGGGAAGATGTAAGGGTAGACCCTATGGTATTAAATAGTTCATTGACAGTGACCGCCTTTTTTGTGCTGATATTGACAATAGATTGACTGCCTTTATACAACGCAGCCATATTTGCTGATATCACATCTTCCACATAAATAAAGTCCCTTGTTTGAAATCCATCGCCAAATATCGTCGGCTGTTGTCCCTTGAGAAGCTTATCCCAAAATATTTTAACCACACCGCATTCTCCCCCTGCACCCTGTCTTAACCCATAGACATTGGCATATCTCAGTATCGTATAGTCTAATCCAAAAAGCGATCCATAGGTGACTATATAATTTTCTGCTGTAAGCTTAGATAATCCATAGAAAGATAGGGGCACCCCAGGGGACGCTTCTTTTATGGGTAAATTATCGGTGTCTCCATATATTGCAGCAGATGAAGAGAATATGATTTTTTTTACACCAAATTGCTTCATGTTTTCCAATAGGTTAATTGTTCCCATGATATTTATGTCTGCATCAAGATAAGCTTCTTTAATAGACCTGGCAGCATCAATTTGAGCAGCCTTATGAAAAACCATATCAAAGCCCTTATTTTTAAAGAGCTTACTGATATCGGTATCTCTAATATCCATTGGATAAAAATCTGCATCAGGGTTAAGATATTTTAAGGTTCCCGTAGATAAATTGTCAATAATCGTTACTTGATGGTTTTCCTGAATCAATCTGTCAACTAAATGGGAGCCTATAAAGCCACATCCCCCTGTTATCAGTATATTCATGTGGTACACCTCTTTTAACCGTATTTTTACATATATACCCTTTATTCCTATTATATAACTTTATAAGCCCAAGGATAAGTAAAAATAAAAAAGAAAAGTGATGCAAATGATCACCTTTCTTTTCAGTCCAACTATTATTTTCACCTATTTTTCGTAGACAAATTCGCCGTCTACCATGGTTTTTTCAACCTTGATATCCTTAATCTCTGATTGGTCTATTGTAAATATATCTCTATCCAATACAATCAAGTCAGCCACGTAGCCTGGCTTTAACCTTCCTTTAAAGTCCTCTTTAAACTCGTTGTAGGCACTGCCAATTGTATAGGCATCAATGGCATCTTCAATTGACATTTTTTCATTTAGATAAAAGCCCCCCATTGGTTTGCCATCTATTCCTTGTCTGGTTACAGCACAGTAGAGATTGGGGAATGGATTACAGTCCTCCACAGGAGCATCGGTACCGAAGCTTACAGGAGCTCCCAATTGATATAAGGTATTAAAAGCATAGGAGGTACTTGATAGTTTTTTTCCAACACGGTTCGCTACAATCTTAATGTCATAGTCTAAGAAAATAGGCTGGTACATTACAGATATATTTAATCGATTAATTCTATTCAGCTGTCTGGGGTTAGTAATCTGACAGTGGACAATACCGTGGCGAAGGGGATTTTTCCCATTCTTCATGGTTCTTTCATAGGCATTGATCACACTTTCTATCGCACCGTCACCGATGGCGTGGGTAATTACCCTAATATGATTCTTTGCCGCTAGATCGCATAAATTCTGAAGCTGTTCATCGGACAGGGCGACTACCCCTTTATTACCAGGGTCGTCTTCATAATCCTTTAACATGAGCGCAGTTCTTGCACCTAAGGACCCATCCTTAAATAGCTTCAGCGCACCCTTTGACAAGAATTTTTCATCGTATTGCCCTGTTCTATGCTCTGTTTCAAGATAAGTTCTAAAGTCATTGATATCTTGAAAATTATATTGGTGAGAATATCTTAATTTTAATTTATGATTGTTATAAATAGAGTGTATGATATTGAAGGTGCTTTGAAATTCACTGCCCATAATGTCACATGATTGGACAGAGGTTATTCCATGACGTAAAGCATAATTTCCGGCTTTGATAAATTCTTTTTCTAAATCTGCCTCACTTTTTTCTGGGATAATTGATCGAAGTAACCCCACTGCATTCTCATTGAATACACCATTTAGCTTTCCCTCTTTCCCTAGCTCCAGTACGCCGCCATCCACAATGGTGTTTTCATCAACCCCTAGTATTTCTAGAGCCTTGGTATTTCCCACCGAAACATGACCGCAGACCCTGTCAAATACAATGGGGATTTCAGTAGAAATTTTATCTAAATCATATCGGTTTAGTAAACGTCTTTCACCAGTGTTGAAATAATCTTGATTCCAGCCCCGACCACTTAAAACAGTGATGTTCTTATTATTTTTAATGAACTCAATACCAATTTGAATTGCATCATCGATTGATTTAGCATATGTTAAATTGCAGGATGTCATGGCATCACCTAACCATAAAAGGTGGAGATGGCTGTCGTTAAAGCCTGGTAAAACAGTCTTTCCCTGAAGATCGACCACCCTATCAGCATCATTCGTTAAAATATCCCTATTGGTACCAGCCTGTTTAATAAAGCCATTTTCAATAAGGATTGCTTCTTGAATATTATTTTTTTCCACATAGACCCTGCCATTTTTCAGAATTGTTTTCACAAAATCACCCCTTATTTTGTGTGGTTATCCTAAGCCATTAACCAGATAAAGATATTTGGAACGATACTTTGTCAACTTACTAAGCAGTTAAACCCAAAGTAATAATTTACCGTTAAAAATCTAAAAGGTTCCCTTGAAATCATTCTTAGATAATGCCTGAAGCTTCCCTTCATCCAAAACAATTATTGTTTTGCCCTCACATCTTATGATTGATTTAGCTTCAAGCTCGTTAAAGGTTCTGCTTAGATGCCTGTATGTCGTTCCTAAGAATTGGGCTATATCCTTGAAGGAAGTGTTTAGGTGGATATAGTCCTTGGCTATTTGGTGTTCCACTAGATAGGTAGCCAATCGATTGACAAGAGGATAGACATAATTGTATGAGCCATTATTAATCGTGGCATCAAGCTTTTCACTTAATGAGTCAAGCAAGTAATGTAAAAAGCTAACATTATTTCTGTATTCCCTTCTAAGGACAGTAGCAGGGATTGCAATCAGATAAGTGTCGTCCATGGCCTCAACGTTGCATCGCACGGGAATATTTTTAAAAAGCTCTACATCACCGATCGAATTTAATGGTGTATAGAATTTTAGCAGCATGGCTTTACCGTTTTCGAAAAGATAGGATATCTTTATTTTTCCTTTAACAAGCAAATAGTAATACTCCAATTCAGTCTCAGCAACTGATATTAATTCTTCCCTTTCAAAAAAATGAAGCTGCCCATGACTGAAAATCTTACTGTCAAATATACTTTCCAAATTGTATTTATCAAAATAATGCTTTAAAAGGTTGGCATCAGTAATTTTTTTCATAACTCCTCCATAAACAGGACATAGGTCATATCTAATTTAATACCATTATGATAACTTATCTAGTAGATAATGTAAAGATAGGGGGATTGGTTACAGATCAAAACCATGGAGAAATTACAAAAGGAGGTACAAAATGAAATACGAGGTAATTATATTCGATGCAGACGAGACGTTGTTTGACTTTAAAAGGTCAGAGAGAGATGCCTTAAAAAAGACAATGCTAAAATTCGGTGTTGATTACGTTGAAGACCATCATCTGAAAATATACGAGGAAATTAATGCAGCCCTATGGAAGGGACTTGAAATTGGTGAAATAACACAGCAGCAGCTGAAGATTGAGCGGTTCAAACGATTGTCAAAGGGCTTAAAGGCCCAATTTGATGAAATAGAATTTGCCAAATCCTATGAGTCCAATTTGTCCTTTGCCTCCTTCTTATATGAAGAGAGCATAGATCTGGTTAAGGGTCTTTCTATTGATTATGACCTGGTGATGATAACAAATGGTTTGAAAAATGTCCAGGAAAGAAGAATTAAGTGCTCTCCGATTGCTAAATACTTTAAGTCTATTATCATATCCGAGGAGGTACAGGTTTCAAAGCCTGATCCAAGGATATTCGATGCTGCACTTGTAAATCGTAAGGAATTAGATAAAAATAAGATATTAATGGTAGGAGACAGCCTGTCTTCCGACATTCAAGGGGGTATCAATTATGGTATCGATACATGTTGGTATAATCCCAATAAAAAGATTAACCGCTCAGCAATAAAGCCTACCCATGAAATAGTCAGTTTAATAGAGTTGAAATCAATGTTGACAAAATCAATTTAAACTATTTCTGTTTACTTCACATAGGGTAATGCCTAAGGCGCTAAACCACATCCTAACTGAATGTGATAATATGTAATGATTACTATGAGCTTAATTGATTCATAAAAAAAGTGTATTTTAAATCATATTGAGATATCAGCTTCTTGATTCATGGGGAGCCGATGTCTCTATATTTATGTATAGAATAAATCTCAGCCATGGGATGCATTATAAATTAATGGAAATGGATATGAAATCGTTTTAAAAAAATAAAACGTACCTATTGATTTATACGTACATTTAATATATAATAAATATACGTACAAATATTATACGTACAATTAGATAAATGGAGGAGGAGGCTAAATGAAAAGGATTGCAATACTAGGAAGCAGTGGAGGAAATCTCTACAATCTAGGTGGGAAAGATCCACTTAAGCTGATTGAAGAAATTGAAAGACAAGCGAAAGTAGCAGGTATTGAAATAGGAGCTGTTCAATTTATTGGTGCTAAGGCTTCTATGGACAATGCTACAGAAAAAACATTATCAAGATTGTACAGCTGGGATTTAGAAGCAAAACAAGTGGTTTTTTCAGAGGAAAAGGTTTTAAAGGATATTAATGTGGATGCAGAAGCCATGGATGAAAGCATCGCAAGCCAAATCAAAGATGGAAAAATCCATGGGATAATTCTGGTTAGCTCTGATCCTAAGGGAGCAAATAAGCTTGCCATACAAGCAGCCGCAGAAAAGAAGGTACCTATTGCCGGTACTGGCGGGGCTTCCATGGCAACAGTACAATCCCTGGGCGGAAAGGTTATTGCTACCTCAGGTACCACTGGAACCACAAATAGAACCAGAGCAGTTGCAGCCATTCAATCCCTAAGTAAATTCTGGGGAATCAAGTACAAACCTGTAATTGGCTCATCCTCAAGCTCAACAGAAGATATGGACAAGGGTATATTACAAAGAATCAGCTTCAGAGGAATTATGATGGCAGCGTTACCAGGATTTATTGCCATGGCAATAACATTGGCCCTAAGTAAGATACCAGGCTTAGAAAGCTTAAAAGATGCTTTTGATTTAATAATTAAAGGACTTCCTGTAATGGTGGCGGCCTTGGCTGCAAAGCAGGTCTCGGGATTAGACGAAGTAGGTATTGTAGCAGGGGTAGTGGCTGGTATGCTATCCATAGATGGTGGACTAATAGGTGGATTAATCGGAGGTATTTTAGCAGGAGTCTTGGCAATTTATTTAATTAGGCTGGCCCTGGGATGGAATTTTCCAGGAACAACTGCCAATATTGTAGCAGGGGGTCTTTCAGGACTAATAGCAGGATTATTAGTATTTTTCTTAATAGCACCATTGGCATTGAAATTTGGTAATGGAGTAAGATATATAATAGAAGTGGCCATAGGCTATAATGCTATTTTGGCAGGGGCAGTTGCTGGTCTTCTAATGTGGCCTGCAATTATTGGAGGCGTATATCATGCAGCCATACTGCCCATTGTATTGCTTGAAATGGAAAAAACAGGATCAAGCTTCCTGGGAGCCATTGATATGACAGCATTAGTTATGGTTTCGGCTGGTATAACACTGGCAAACATCATTTATCCAAAACAAAAAAGTGAATCAGCCATTGCTGCCCCAGGATTTTTAATTAATATGGCCTTTGGTACCTTTGTTGAAGCATCCTATCCATTCATGTTTTCAGATAAAATTGTATTCTTTGGGGCTATGTTTTCAGGAGCCTTATCAGGTATATTTGTAGGTCTATTTGATGTTAGAGGAACAGCCTATGTTCCATCAATTACAGCTCCTGTTCTTGCCAATAAGCCGGTTGGCTTTGCCATAAGCATGGTTATTGCCCTGGCATCATCATTCTTAATTACGGTCTTTGCTAATAAATTAGCAAGACAAAGACAAAAAAGGGAGGAAGCATAAATGTTTACTGCTGATATGGAGAAAAAGAGAAAAATTGCGCTGCAAAAGGTAACGGATGCCATAAAAGCCCACAATGGGACAACTCTATTGAGTACAGGAATTACAGGCGATGATGCAAGACTTGCCAAGGCTGTGGTAGAGGCTGGCGTAAAAATGCTGGAACCAAATCATCCGGCGGTGGTATTGGCCAGAGGCTTAAAGGGCGTTACCAGTATGCATGATGCAGAGGAGATAAGACATGAAGTGCCTATGGAGGAAATGATTAATGTGACCCGAGGCGTTAGAAATGTAGTGGGTAAAGATATCTACATTACAGTGGGTATTCCGGGCGGATTTTGTGAAATAGTTCCTACCGAGATAAAAGAGGAAGTTTTCATGGAACTATCCAGAGCTGGTGCCGATGGGCTCCACATTCATAAAGCCAGTCTGGAGGATTTAAAAGAGGTGGTTGATAAGGCACATAAATATGGCCTTTTGGTTGATGCCTATATCGGACACCCAGATGATGTCCATACCTTCGGACTTCCGGCAAGGACCCCTGAGGAGGTTGCTGAGGTAGCCAAGAGTATGGAAAGCATAGGTGTGGATTTAATAGGGCTTATGACTGGAATGAGTTATGAAGGAGCCGAAGCAGGGGAAATTCATCCGATTATTAAGGAAAGATTAGAGGCCCTAGTGAATGCGGTAAATGTTCCAACCCTTGCAGAAGGTGGAATTAACGTTTCAAACTACAAAGCCTTTATGAATACAGGCGTAAATGTACTGGTAGTAGGTACTGCCATAGATGATGCAGTGAGAAAATCTGCACAAGAAGCGGTAAAAGAGTTTATTTCTTAAGAGTAAAAAGCTAAAAGCCCCAATTTCTGGGGCTTTTATAATTTCCTCGGCATACTTGCAAAAAAAACATATTTATCGCCTATATAGTGGGTTTCCACAAAATATAATGGCCTATTATTTTCCAAATAGACGATACAATTCATTTTTAGCATAGGGGAATCCTTTTCAATATTTAATTTTTCGGCTACCTTATCTTGACATTTTTCTGCCTCTAAAAAAATATCTCCATATTTCATCTTTAGCCCATAGATGTCTTCATACACCTTATATAAAGAAGTATTTTGATCTATTTTCTTATCTAATTCAGGACAGTTTTTTTCAGGTACATAGGCTGTTTCATAGCACATAGGCTCATTATCGGCCTTTCTGATTCTTGTTACGATAAACGTTTTGTCCTGTTTTTTGAGTTCTAGATATTTGGCTATTTTTTTATTCGGAAGCCCCAGGCTTATATCAATTATTTCACTCGAGGGCGCTAATTCTTTAGAGATCATTTGTTCACTGAAGCTTTCTAAAACAGTAAGCTTATATCTTGATTTTATGTTTTTCACGAAGGTCCCAGCGCCAGCCTGTCTGTATATATAGCCATCATGGGTTAGCTTCTGTAAAGCCTTTCTAATGGTGTCTCTGCTAACAGTAAAGGCATCTATAAGCTCATGCTCTGTGGGAAGTTTCATACCTTCCTTCCATTCTCCATTTTCAATTTTTTCTTTCATTTCATTATATATTTGCAAGTATAAAAAACCACTTTTTGACATCGTAACACCGACTTTCCCTATATGAGTTTTGCTGTTTATATTATACCAGCTTTTTCGTGGAAAAACCATTGAATGTAGCATTGATGCTTATTTTCAGATATTTCCCTCATCAGATCATCACATTAATACATTCATAAAATCGATGGAGGGTCTATGATTTTTCCCTCACTAAGCCTTCCATAAACAGTTCGATGGCCTTAATAGAGTCGTTACTGATAACATGCTCAATTGCACAGGCATCCTTGTCGGCAATAGCTTCGTTAACCTTTAAAACCTCTGAAAAAAACTTTTTAAGGACATGATGTTTTTTAGAAGTCAATTGGGCTAACTTTAGTCCCTTTGGGGTAAGCAATATTCTTTTATATTTCTCGTTAATCACCAGCTCCTTTTCCGCAAGGGTGGCCATGGCACTGTTGACAGTTGCCTTTGCTACCCCTAAACGGCTGGCAATATCAGATACTCTGGCTCCTGTCCCTTCAGTAGATAGCTCGTAGATTGCCTCAAGGTAATTTTCCATTGTAAAGGTAAGTCTTTTCACTGTTCATTCCCCTTCCATCCAGTAGAATATTTGATTTAAGGCTTTTTGTAGGGCTGCCATAGGCATACGAAATGATAAGCCTTTCGCAACTAGTAAAAGTAGGTTGGCAGAGCTAAGTCAGACCAAATAAAACGACAAGAAAAAAGTTAGAAATATCTAATTTTTTTTAGTGTATCACTTTTCTTTAAAGAAATCAAATAATTAGGTTACAAAATACCTATTGGGTTAAATATAATCCCTATTAGAGTAGACAAGAGAAGAATAACGCCCTATACTTGATAATGATAATCTATTTCAATGATGTTATTAAATAAGGAGGAGTCAATTTGAGCCAAGCTGCGGTAAATCAAAAAGAAAGACAAAAACAATTTATTTTATCCAGTAACCCGTGGAAGGTGATGTTTGAGCTATCATGGCCTGCGGTAATTGCTATGGTATTATATGGATTAAATGCTGTATTTGATGCGGTTTTTGTAGGACGCTATGTGGGGGAAACTGCTTTGGCAGGGGTCTCTGTAGCCTATCCTCTTTCTCAAATAAGTGTAGGGGTAGGATCACTAATTGGAGTGGGGGCCGGCTCAGTATTAAGTATTGCCCTGGGCAGTCAAGACAGACGAACCCAGGAACGACTTTTAGGGAATGTTAACTATCTATCTCTGATAACAACAGTGGGTTATATGGTAGTGGCAATGCTGTTTTCAAGCCAATTGGTAAAAGTCATGGGGGGTGAAGGAGAGGCTTTACTTTTAGGTGATAGCTACTTTAGAATTACAATTCTGGGTTCATTTTTTTGGATTTATGGTTTAGCAGGAAACATGATTGTGCGGGCTGAAGGAAAAATGAAGTCAGCTGCAGTCATGATGGGACTAGGACTGATAGTCAATGTTATTGCTAACTATATTCTGATTGTAGTCTTCAATTTGGGTGTAGAAGGGGCGGCATGGGGGACAAATATCGGAATGTTCGTCTATACCCTCCTTGGATGGGTTTACTTTGGAAAAGGATTTGCTTCATTTAAAACAAAGGTTTTTACCTTTTATCGAGATAAAGAGATCATCAAATCAATTATAGGGCTAGGAATGTCTTCACTAATTATGAACTTCATGCACTTGATACAAGCAGTTGTTGTCTTTAATGCACTTTCTAAATATGGTACAATAATGGATATAGCCTTCTATGGTGCAGCATATCGAGTATTTACCTTTTTACTAACGCCTATTTTTGGATTAATGCGTGCACTCCAGCCAGTAGTTGGCATTAATTATGGTGCAAAACAATATGAACGTGTTATTCGTTCTTTTAAAATATTTATCGTTACTTCCACTGTATTGACATTACCTTTCTGGATTGTTTCGATGGTATCCCCTAACAATATTCTGGGACTAATATTGCCAAATCAAATATTTACAGGAATCCAGCTAACCCAATTCAGAATTTATATGGCAGTATTACCGGTACTATCAACTATTTTTATGGCAATGACCTTTTTCCCTTCCATCGATAAAGGCAAGCCGGCAGCTATTATTGGCATTGTAAGGCAGTTGGTTTTCTATATACCAGTAATGCTATTTTTACCTAAAGCAATTGGTGTATCAGGAGTTTATTACGGAGCCTTTGGAATTGATATCATTATTGTCTTATGGACAATTATTATGATTAAAAAGGAGTTTACGCTATTACGGGCCAAGAGCGTAGTTGACTAGTCTACAGCGTTTATGAAAAAACGATCTTTTTCGGCTTCAAAAGCCAGCAACCCTACGTATTGCTTATACGTAGGGTTGCTGGCTTTTCTGTGTAATAGGAGAGTTTATGCCAAATAATTTATGAAGCTTTAAAAAAGATGTAGTTAATCAATAAAAAAAGGATAAAATATACAGATAAATATCTAAAGAAAAAAATTTGAGACTTTTCTATGGGCTGACAGGTCTAATCATCAGAAAGATAATTTCCCATGGCCATGAAGATGCTTTAAATAAAGGAGGTTATTATGTATAAAGAGCTAGCTAAAAAAGCAATTGCAGGAGAGGATAAAAGCTTTTATCAGCTGATACAAATGCAGAAGGAACAAATTTATAAGATTGCTTACAGTTATGTTAATAATTCCCACGATGCCCTGGATGTGGTTCATGATACTGTCTATAAGGCCTATATGAATATTGAAAAATTAAAAAAACCAGCGTATTTTAAGACTTGGTTGACTAGAATCACCATTAACTGTGCCATTGACTACTTGAATCAATCTAAAAAAGTAATCCCTATGGAGCAAAGCCATATGGAAAATATTCAAACCGTAGAAAGTGACAGGGATCAGATCATAGATTTAAAAAGGGCCTTGGATAAATTAGATGAAAAATCTAAAACAGTAGTTATTCTTCGTTACTTTCAGGATATGCCTTTAAAGGATATATCTGAAATGTTGGATTTGCCCCTAAGTACAGTTAAATCTCAACTCTACAGGGCGATGGATAAGTTGAAAATTCAACTGGAGGAGGGGAATATAGTTGAACAATAAAACTTCTGATCTGAAAAGAATATATGATGAGATAGAAATTCCTAAGGAATTAGATTTTGTAATAGAAGATGCGTTTAAAAAAGGGAGGACTGAAAAAATGAGTGTAAAGGTTAATCATAAAAGGAAAAGTTGGAAGCGGGTGGCCACAGGAATAGCAGTAGGGCTAGTATTATTTACAACGGCCATCAATACGGTACCTAGCTTTGCCGAGGCCATGGAGGAAATACCAGTATTAGGCGATTTGGTTCAAGTGCTTCAATTCAATAAAGGAAAGGGCCAAGGGGGAAAGATTACCGATGGCGTTGATGTGAAATTTATTTCTCTCCAGCAAGAAAAGGATCAAGAAGTAATCACACTTAACTTTATGGATGACGATAAAGCCATGGAAAATGCACCTTATTTCGATGTAGTATATAAAGAGAACCCCCATTCCCTAACTTTTTCCATTGGGGGAGCAAGGCGAATGACCGCCGAAAAGGATTTTGAAGCTTTAAAGGAAAGTAAGTTTGTTAAGGACGTATATAAGATCATTACCTTAGATGATTCTCTAGTAAGATTTAATGTCATCTTTGATCAAGCGGTAGAATTAAAGGTAGAAGAATATGAAAATCCTGCCCAGGTAGTAATCAAACTAAAAGAGGATAAAGGGGCAGAAAACAAAACGATGTATTTTGTAAGAACAGCCTCCTATGGCTTTGGTGAAGAGCTGGGTATAGCAGAGGAAATGCTGTTTGAAATAGAGGATAAACGGGTTTTAAAGGATGAAAAAGACACTTATTTCATAGAAGTAGGAACATTTGAATCCTTAGAAGAAGCGGAAAAGGCCCTGGAAGAGCTTAAGGGTCAGGTTGGAGAAGCTATGGAGCTTCATATAGAAGAACGTGATGGCAATGTTGTACCTAAGGCCATCTCAAATAACTAATTAGTCAAATTAATATACCATAAATATCAAAAGGGAAGATTCTTAAAGCGGCTTTAGGAATCTTTCCTATTTTGTATTATAGGAAATCATTATTTCTGCCACAACAATATCGCTGTGGGGTCAGCGATAACGTGGCAGAGCCACATTGTTTTTAAGAACTTGACAAAGAGAAGGGCTGGGTGTATGATTAAGAAAAACCGACCATCGGTTTGTTGGGGGTTGATCGCTATGGACTTGAAAAATAAAATTATCCATTCAGCCTATGGGTTATTTGCTGCAAAAGGATACGAAAAAGCAACAATTGGAGAAATAATTGAACAGGCAGAATGCTCAAAGGGGGGCTTTTATCACCACTTTAAATCAAAGGAAGATATTCTGGAAGTAATCATTGAAAATTATATTGATGAGTTGTCAAAGTACTTTGCCCATATTGTCACAAATGATGAAGATTCATTTATTGATAGGTTTAATACCATATTTATGTCAGTTAGTCACTACAAATTGAAACAGCTAGTTGAGTGGTCGAAAGTAAGTAATGTCTTTTCCTTTGCTGGAAATGACAGAATTCTTAGACAACTAGAGAAGCAATTTAAAATAGCTACCACCAAAGTATACCTAGAGGTGCTTCAGCTTGGGAAAGCCCAAGGGATTATAGACATTGAATATCCAGAAATATTTGCAGAATTGTGTACGAGAGAAATTTTATGGATTTATGAGGCAGCTGGAAAGCTTATCGGTACCGATGAGCCTAAGGAGCAGGATATGTTTGAAAAGCTATTGGATTTTAGTGAAGAATTAATTAGTCATGCCCTTGGATTAAAGGGATATGAAGTTAGATTTAAGGAGGAGGCATTTTTATATCTTCAGAAGGCTAGAGAATATTATTTTGCCAATAGGGAGGAATAAAGATGATTAAGTGGTTCGATGACATAAAAGAAGATGATTTTCAACTTGTTGGTGCAAAAGCCTATCATTTAGGTAAAATGATCAAGCATGGAATTAAAATACCCCAGGGGTTTATTGTAACCTCCTTGGCTTATGATACCTATATTAAGGAAAATCAGCTAAAAAAGAAAATTGTCAATATTTTAGCCACCCATAGGGCTAGCTCAGTAAAGTCCCTGGAGATAAAATCACTATTTAAGCTTCAGGCCTTCCCCGTAGAATTAAAGGAACAGATCCTATCAGAAATGGGTAAGATAGCTGGGGGACATGTGGCAGTTAGGAGCAGCTCTACTTTAGAGGATATGCCAGGAATGAGTTTTGCTGGTCAATATGACAGCTACTTAAACGTCAAAGAAGTCGATCTAATTGAACGGGTAATACAATGCTGGCAATCCTTATGGAATGAACGGGCAATAGAATATAGGGCTAAGTACAATATATCCACTGATTTCACCCATGGTGTTATTGTTCAAGAAATGATTTATTCAAAGTTGGCAGGAGTGATTTTTACTGCCAATCCAATAGATGGGGTAAGAAGCGAATTGCTGATCAATGCCTCCTATGGCCTTGGTGAAGCCATTGTCAATGGCAGTGTAAATCCTGATCAATACACAATAGATAAGAAAAGCGGTAAAATAATGAAGGTGGAGATTGCGCAAAAAGAAATATTATGCCAACCTTCGGGGGATGGTATAGCATACAGCCCAGTTCCTGAATCCCGTCAATCAATAGGTTCTTTACATGAAAATCATATAAAAGCTATAGTAAGGGCAGCAGGGAATATTGAAGATCACTTTGGAAAGCCCCAGGATATTGAATTTACATTTGATGAAAACGATGAGCTTTTTATTCTTCAAACAAGGGATATTACAACCTTGTTTCCCATAGACAAACTAGAGCAGGATGGGAAGCTGAGAGCTTATCTTTCAGCAGGGACAGTGCTGTTGGGCATGAAGGAACCATTCACTCCATTAGGCTTTGATATGATCAGCCAAATGTTTCCAACTATTATTAATGTTATGACTATGCGAAAAAAGCCGCTTGATAATAGCTTTGTCAAGTATAATGGATGTAGGCTGTATGTAGATATAACTTATCTAATGGCTAGTAAAATTATAGCTAAGCAGTTTGCCAATGCATTTTCCGGCAATGACCTGCCGTTGAAAGAGGTAATGCTTCATGTAATTAATAACCATGAAAAGACATTTACAAAACAAGGAATTAGATTTAGAATTCCCTGGGGTGCCTTTAAGTATGGTTTATCTATAGTAGGCACTATGAAGAAGGTAAATAGGATTCCAAATGGGCAGCGTTATGATGCTATGATTCAAGTTGGAGAAGAGACATATCAAAAATGGTTGGCCATGTCTCAGAAGCTTTCAACGGTAAAGGAAAAGGTTGACTTTATCTTCCGCTGTATGACAGAAGCCTTTATATTGTCTCAGAAACAAGGACTTTATTGTACAGAAATGAATGATATTGTCAAAATTAAAAAAATCGTAAATAAATTGTACGGGGATCAATATGACCTGGAGAATTTAATTCATTCCTTGCCCAAATGCATAACTCAAGAATTGACCATCATGATGAATCATGCAGCGAAATATTTTGATGAAAACAATCTTGAACCCAGGGCTGATCACCCAAGAATCAAGGAGATTCTCGATAGATTTGGACATAGAGCTAATATAGAACTAGATTTTGGCACGATTCGATGGGCAGAGCAGCCAGAATTCTTAATAAATCAAATCAAATCCTATATGGCTGATAAAATGTATGAGAGAAACTTAGCTGATATAAATCAAAAGGCCCAGGCAGCGGAGGATTTAATTGAGGAAATATATCAAGAAATGCAAAGAGACAGGGGAGAGAAGGCGGCTCTTAAGCTAAAAAATCGTATGATCAACTATCGTATAGCAGCCGGCATGAGAGAATATCCTAAATATGATATCGTAAGAATGATGGGAATAGCTAGAAATGTTATGCTGGCCTTAGGTGAGGTGTTTCAGAAAGAGGGGCTAATTAATGATAGACAGGATATCTTTTTCCTATTTAAGGAGGACATTCTAAGCAAGGATAATTTAAGTAGTAAGGTAGAAATCAATAAAGCCATCTATACCAAAGAGATGGCAAGAATTAGTATTCCAAGAATAGTGTTAAATACTGGAGAAACCTACTACTCCTCACAAAAAACTGATCCCAATAGCAAAGTTATTCAAGGAATGCCACTGTCACCAGGAATATATGAAGGAACAGTAAAATTTGTATTTGATCCATTAAACGCAAATCTTATGGAGGGAGAGATAATGGTAACAGAAAGTACTAATCCAGCCTGGACACCACTATTTTCTGTGGCTAAAGGATTGATCTTAGAATATGGAGGCCCTGTAAGCCACGGTGGTATTGTAGCTAGAGAATATGGTATTCCTGCAGTTGTGGGTATATCAGCCTCACGTATATTAAAGGATGGTCAGCGGGTTAGAATTAATGGAGAAACTGGTGTTATAGAAATATTGTGAGTCTTCTCTCTTGATTGAGAAGATAAGAAATCAAAATTGTTGTTAGATATGAACTGGTTGGCCTTAATAATTTTAATATGATTTACCGTAAGAAAGCCTATTATTGATTAATAAAGGGCTTTTTTATGTTATAGAAAAGTTCTATTTTTCGGCCCTGAAGTCAGTTATTTTATCCTGCCACAGCAATATGGCTTTGGTCAGCGATAACGTGGCATAATCGCTTTATTAATCCAGAAAAAACAAAAAAATTGGTGCCTTTACGGTATATGTACATAGTTAAAGCAATATAGTATAGAATATGTCACTGAGTTTTGTATGTCAGTGGACCTACGAAAATATCAACAGGAATTTGGAGGGAAGATACATGAGCGATATTGAAGGTATCATATTTCATTTAATCACAAATTCAGGAGAAGCGAGAAGTCATGTGTTTGAGGCCCTCGAATGGGCTAAAAAAGGCGATTTCATAAGGGCTGAGGAGTGTCTGGAAGCTGCTGATGGTGAGCTAATGGAGGCCCATCGGGTACAAACAAAGCTAATACAGCAGGAGGCCGCTGGAGAAAGTGTTGAAATCTCTCTACTTATGGTACACGCCCAGGATCATTTAATGACCTCTATCCTGGCAAAGGATTTAATTGAACAGATGGTAGGAATGCAGCAGCAAATTAATGAACGGCAATAGAATATAAAACCACCCAAGGGAAATTAGCTTGTAATGAGTAGAGAATTTTGTTGGAAATATAAGTAACGCTTATTAAGGCAAATTAAACCTCCTAATGACTGTTGAGTCAGCCATAGGAGGTTTAAATTTATTTTTCTAAACTGTAAGTCAAGTTACAACAAGTATTTTAAAAAAAAGCTACCGTCGGTGGACGCTAGCTTTAAAGGGGAATTATAGATTTCATAGTAGTTTAATCAATCCAAGGATTAGGTCCAATGCAGGGAATAATCGCTTGATCTTCTGTTGTCGGGACTAAAATAATAGCATTTTGTTTAGCATCGAAGGAATCATTATGTTTTACCGAGGCTTCTACCATGCCCAACTGTGACAGAAAAAGTATAGAGCATACTAATAGTGATATAACCTTTTTTTTCAGACTCATTAAATCTCCTCCTTTAATCATTTAATAGTTAGTATTTTTTTTTCGAAGTTGCTGTGCTTCCATAATATATGATAAGCATTTTTCATGCTCATTTATCTTATAATACAACTCAATAAAATAGAGATATATTTCTCCTAGTTTATCTTTCATCCGATTACTTTGTGCATAATTCTTTAACATATGCAGTTTTTCTTCGGCAGAATTGTAGTTTCCTACCTCAATGTCCATCTGGGCCTTAAGTATGGTTAAATCTATAATCACATCTATTTTAGATACCTTCTCTGCAAAGGTTAATCCCTCTTCAATTGCCCTATAGGCATCCTCTAATAGGTTTAATTTTCGGTATGCCCTTGCTTTAATTAAAAACATGTAGGCAACATTATTGGGATTTCTGTTGTCAATGTACTCAAAGGCTAGCTCGCTATAGTCGATACTTTTCTGATATTTGCCTTGTCTTACATATAGGTCGGCATAGGTTTCATAAATTAAAAATAGTATGTCAGGCGGTATTTTAGCAGATTTTTTTAATAGTTTATCAAAAATTTTACTTGCCTTATTATAGTTTTGGAGCTCAACATAAGCATCTGCTTCCATTAATAGCACCTCATACAGATACCTATCTTCCTTTTTATATGTTTCTTTAAAATTGTTTATTTCTCTAAAGACCATATCAAATCTATTTAACTTACCATAGCAAAGTATTCTGTTTGCTTGAGAAAACAGCATCATCTTGTCATAGTTGCTTGGACGATGGGTGATAACAGTACTAAAGCACTTTTCATAATATAATAAGGCCTGGTCATAAATATTTAGCTGGTAATGAATGCTTCCAATTAAATTATACATGGAAGCCACCTTGTCATAATTCTCTTTTTGCAAGTGATACTCCAGGGTCTCAAAGAGATCCTTCAGTGCTTCATTGTATTGATAGGTTTTGTAATAGAAGCGGCCCCTAGTTTCATGTAATTGGGCAATCATTTCGCCTAGCTTCCATTCCTTTGCAAAGTCAATCAGTTTTTGAAAGCTGTCATTAATTTGAGCTTCAGTGCCTGGGGCGGGGTTATCCAATAGTTGCTTCATTTCATCCAGTCTTTCCCGTATAATCCGTTGGGCCTGTTCCACTTCTGATTCTAGTAGTAGGTCAGGGGTGATCTGTGCCCCTAGGTTTATGTAGTATTGGTTAAGTGATTTGGAAATTATTTTGGCTGTACGATAGGTCAGGTTTCTTTTGTTGTTTTCGATCATGCTGATTAAGCTTCTAGTAACTTCGTCGTTTGAAATGTCATCTTGCTTTAATCCTAAGTCTGTTCTTAATTGTCGAATTTTTTCTCCAGTACTCAAGATTTTCATCCGCTTGCCCTTCCCCCTTAAATTATTTACAGAAAAGTAAAAAACTTCATTTAATTATAGTATAGCCATGCTTAGACAAGTTGTCAATTTATGTTGTGAATAATTGTCGTTTTTTTACATTTGCTAATATATTGGAAAATCTAGATTAGTATTTATATAGAATTTATTTTATTTAAAAGATTTTTTATTATTGCGATAAACGTTAAGTTGGTGTAACAGAAAAGGATGTCATAATATATCATAGAAATTTACCCCATGTTAGTTGGCATGGGAATACCTTTAATTCTTTGATTTTTGCCGATAATGCTCACCTTTTCCTCTTTTGCTTGATTTTTTCCATTTGTTGTTTATAATAAAAACAAGGTCAATAAACAAGTTCTTATCGGGTAAGGAGCTGATAATATGATTGATGTGAATGTGCTTCTATTTAACGATTTTGAAACCTTAGATGTATTTGGACCAGTGGAGATTATTGGGAGGCTAGAGGAGGAGTATAAGATTCATCTTTTCTCAATAGAGGGCGGTAACATCCTTAGCAGGCAACAGACAACAGTAGCGACTATACCGGTTTCTCAAATTAATCCAGAGGGAATATTACTCATTCCCGGGGGCTTGGGCACCAGACAGCTGGTTTTAGATAATGATTGTATACAGCTGTTAAAGCTGCTGGCAGAGAAGGCTCCCTATTGTTTAACGGTATGTACGGGAACAGCACTTCTGGCGAAAACCGGTCTATTGGATGAAAGACAGGCAACGACCAATAAAAAAGCCTTTGACTGGGTACAATCCCTCAACCCGAATGTAAAATGGATATATCGTGCCCGTTGGATAGTTGATGGGAAATTTTACACATCCTCTGGGGTATCAGCAGGGATGGATATGGTTTTAGGCTTTATTTCTGACCGCCACGGGAAGGATACATCGATGGAAATAGCTGATCACATCGAATATCTATGGAATGATGACCCAAACCATGATCCCTTCTGCAAAAAATACTTATAAAAATACTTGATATGATATCTGTCACATACAAAAATGCTAGATACGGAACCATCAGTATGGGAATAAAATAGAAAGTCTTAGGGATGATAAAAGAAGCGCATAGATTATGCTAATAGGATAGGAGAATAAGCAATGAATCAAATGATTATATTAGATATACCATTTACCTTTGGTGCCATGACTGATGTAATTCATCCTGTCATACTTAAGGATGATCAGGAAATGATTTTAGTAGACTGCGGGTACCCTGGGTTCTTGCCGAATATTAAAGCCGCCGCCAAGGCCAAGGGGGTTGAACTTAATTCCCTTACAAAGGTAGTTGTAACCCACCATGATTATGACCATATGGGCACCTTAGCAGAGATAAAAAAACAGTATCCGTCGATTAAGATCTGTGGGTCGCCCCTGGAGGCCAACTACATTAGTGGAAAGAAAAGGTCTTTACGATTACAGCAGGCTGAGGATATGTACCATTCCTTACCTGAAGACCAAAAAGAAGGGGCTAAGCAGTTGCAGCAGCTGTTTGCCTCAGTGGAACCTGCCCCTGTTGACATACTTTTACATGGCCATGAACTGCTTCAATGGTGTGGAGGCGTAGAAATTATTCCAACCCCCGGCCACATGCCTGGGCATATTTCCCTGTATATAAAGCAATTTAAAACACTGATTTCAGGGGATGCCTTGGCAATTACCGAAGGAAAGCTGGGAATAGCCAATCCAGAGTACACATTAGATTTAGAGGCTGCAAAGGAATCAATCAGGCATCTGTTGGATTATGATATTGAATCCATATTATGCTATCACGGTGGTTTATATCAACAGGATGTGAGAGAAGCTTTAAAGCTGATTTTTTAGCTATTGAAAAGGAGGCATATCCTTGAAAGTTGCAAGGTTTTTTCTATTTTTCATGATTACTTTAATGCTCTTTGGTTGTTCAGCCAAGGTAAAAATAATGATCGGTACACCCGCTGAGGGCAAGGTAGATCTTCATACAGAAATTGCTGATAAGGAAAAAATAGAGCAATTACGTTATTTTTTTGATAATCTGGAGGAAATCGAGGAGTCCGTGGATTTAAAGCAAGAGGAAGCCGATGCCTATGTAAATCTACAGAATGAGTCTATTTCTGAAATATCAGCCTATATTTGGTATCTAGAGGATGGCACTGCCATTACCATGGGACCAATCGATCATTATTACATGATTGGTGAAGAAGAGACCAAAGAATTGAAAGCTCTATTAGGAATGAAATAAAGAGATAAATATCATTTAGAAATACACTATACAAACAATGTAAAAGGCCCCAACGGTTGGGGCCTTTTACATTACAATATATTAGTCTTTAATAGGTCGATTTAATCCCCTTTGGTAAAGTTCGTAAAAATGATGGGTGGGCCCACAGCCTTTACCAATTGCTAGGGAATGCTGTATTGCAGTTGTAACATAGTGCTTGGCCTCTTGAAGGGCTTCTTGCAAATCCAGACCCAGGGCCAAATTAGAAGCAATTGCTGAGGAATAGGTGCAGCCGGTTCCATGGGTATTTTTTGTATCAATTCGTTTAGCGCTGAAATGGGTGGATTGATTGCCGTCATACAATAGGTCAAGAGCATCATCCCCCAGGGCATGACCACCCTTTACAAGTACGGCCTTTGCTCCCATATCATAGATTATTTTTGCAGCCTTCTCCATATCGGCCACAGAAGTGATGTTAAGTCCTGAAATTCTTTCTGCCTCAGGAATATTGGGAGTCAGCAGGTCTGCCAGAGGAATAATTTCATTGATTAGGGTATCAATCGAGCTGGGATCCATCAGGGGGCAACCGTTTTTAGCGTACATAACCGGATCAACCACGACATTTTTAGGGGAATACTCCTTCAGCTTTTTCGCTACGGCCTTCATGCAGTTGGGCTGAGAAAGCATACCGATTTTTACCGCATCCACATCAATATCCTCAAATACGGCATCAATTTGCTTCTCAATCATACCAGGAGTCACATCCTGAATATCGATGACGCGGCTTGTGTTTTCCGCCACTACTGAAACAATAACACTCATACCAAAGACGCCATGGGCCGAAAAGGTTTTTAAATCTGCTTGTATTCCGGCACCACCGCTACAATCTGAACCGGCAATGGTTAGAACCTTTTTCATTGTAATCTCTCCTATACTTGTTAATTATAATTAAAAAAAGGATGGTCCCAAGTGAGGGACAACTTTTCGATGACATAAAAAAATGCCCCTATATAATTAGGGAGCATTCGATAAATCTAATTTATGAAATGATCTGCTTCCCTACGCCAGTGTTAACTGACAGGTTCAAAGGGTCAGGTTTTAACCTTCTCAACCAAAATGGTTCCCCCGCAAATAGATATTCTTTTCATTAATTGTAGCATATAATTAAAGTCAGCGTCAATTGATATTGGTGGGTACATCAGTCTTAAAAGTTTTATATAGAGAAATTATTCCATGATAACCCCATGAAGTTGTAAAAGGTATTGACATGAAAAATAGAATGTGATATATAAAAACTATGACTTAGCACTCTTTGGCTGAGAGTGCTAAAGAATATAGTACCAGGGTAGTGCCCTGACTTAAAGAAGTCCCTTTACCCATAGGGTTTCTTGTAAGAATAATCACATATGTTAAGCTTTACAAAAGAACAGTTAATAATGAAGGGAGAGAGGCAAATTGGCAAAGAAGCAGTTTAAGGCAGAATCTAAAAGGCTGCTGGATTTAATGATTAATTCAATTTATACCCATAAGGAAATCTTTTTAAGGGAGCTTATTTCCAATTCCAGTGATGCAATTGATAAAATCTACTACCGGGCATTGACCGATGAAAATCTAAGCTTCAATAAGGATAATTACTACATACGAATTACGCCTGATAAGGATAGCAGAATTCTTAAGATTTCTGACACAGGAATTGGAATGACAAAGGAAGAACTGGAAGAAAATCTTGGCGTAATCGCAAAAAGCGGTTCCCTGGCTTTCAAAAAGGAAAATGAATTAAAGGATGGGCATGACATTATTGGACAATTTGGGGTGGGCTTCTATTCAGCCTTTATGGCAGCTGAGACCGTCACAGTGATCAGTAGGGCTCTGGACAGCGATCAGGCCTATAAATGGGAATCTGAGGGGGCTGAGGGCTATACCATTGAGCCTGTTGAAAAAGATGGAGTCGGAACCGATATTATCCTTAAAATCAAGGCCAATACAGAGGATGAAAGCTATGATGAATTTTTAGAGGAATATCGACTAAAGAGCATTATAAAAAAATACTCTGATTTTATCAGATACCCTATTAAAATGAATGTAAAGGGCAGCAGACTTAAAGAAGGCAGTGAGGATCAGTATGAGGATTACATTGAAGAACAGACCATCAATAGTATGGTTCCCATTTGGAGAAAGAACAAGGGGGAGCTGACCCAGGAGGACTATGAACAATTTTATGCAGACAAGCACTATGGCTTTGATAAACCAATCAAGCATATTCACATTAGTGTGGATGGGGCAGTACGATATAACTCAATTCTGTTTATTCCAGAAAAAACACCCTTTGATTATTATACTAAGGAATTTGAAAAGGGCCTTGAGCTGTATTCCAATGGGGTATTAATTATGAATAAATGCGCTGATCTACTGCCAGACTATTTTGGCTTTGTAAAGGGTATGGTAGATTCAGAGGATTTATCCCTTAATATATCCAGGGAAATGCTGCAGCATGATCGACAATTGAAGCTGATTGCCAAGAACATCAAGAATAAAATTAAAAGTGGTCTCCTTAGCCTGCTGAAAGACGAACGGGAGCAATATGTAAAATTTTATGAATCCTTTGGAAGACAGTTAAAATTTGGTGTATATAATGATTTTGGAAGCAATAAGGAAATATTACAGGATTTACTAATGTTCTATTCCTCTAAGGAGAAGAAGCTGGTTACCCTCGAGGAATATGTGGACAGAATGCCTGAGGATCAAAAATATATCTACTATGCTGCAGGGGAATCCTATGAGCGAATTGAAAAGCTACCCCAAATTGAGCTGGTATCTGAAAAGGGCTACGAAATTTTATATTTCATCGATGATGTAGATGAATTTGCCATCAGAATGATCATGAACTATAAGGATAAGGAATTTAAGTCAGTTTCAAGCGGTGACCTGGGAATTGAAGCCGATGAAGAGGAGAAGCCCTCTGAGGAGGAAGTAAAAAATCATCAAGACCTTTTTGAAGAGATGAAAAGCATTCTGACAGATAAGGTAAAGGATGTCAGGATGTCAAAGAAGTTGAAAAGTCATCCCGTCTGCCTGTCAAATGAAGGCGACTTGACCATTGAAATGGAAAAGATATTGAGTGCGATGCCAAATAATGGAGAGGTAAAGGCAGAAAAGGTACTGGAAATCAACGTGCATCACGAGGTATTCCAGACATTGAAGGAAGCCTATGAAAAGGATAAGGAGAAGCTTAAATTATATACAGGTCTATTATACAATCAGGCCCTATTAATTGAAGGTCTGCCAATAGGTGATCCCTTGGAGTTTACTAATAATATTTGTAAGATAATGAAATAGTTTAAAGGCAGTGGTTAGAGATTTATCTGGTAATAATACTATTGATTTTCTCTAACATATTATGTAAAATAATGATATTAACAGCGTATTAGGCAAGAATTCAGCACAAACCGTGTTGACCTTGCCTTTTTAATTAGAGCGTGTCTGAAAACCCACTCAAGGGCATCTTTCACCGCTTTTTGTCCCACGCAGCTTGCTTTTCCTTGACATACCCCTGGTATGCCTTCAAAGCGCCTTGCTTAGAACAAAATTCAGTAAAATCTGCACCCTTCGGAGTTTTCAGACACACTAGTTTCTAGTTTATCTTACAGCAGCCGCCCATCATCAGCCTTTTACGCTTTGTAATAAATAGGTGATAGTGAAAAAAATGCAATAAATCATATCCATGCTACAATAGAATAAGACGAATACACAAAATAGAGGTGAAGCAGATGAATCGTTTAGCAGTGAAAATTAAGGAAGCAAGGATAAAGGCTAAGCTGACAGAGAAGGAATTGGCCAAAAAATGTGGACTGTCAGAAAGCTACATTATACAAATAGAGTCGGGCAGAAAGGTCATTAATGAAAAGGCTGCTGAAAAAATTTTAGGAAAGTTGGGAGAAAGGGTTGAATTTGGTTATGAGGAAGCTCTAAAAGAAGAGGCACTGCCCAAGGCTAAGGCGGTTAAAGAGGAATCTCAGCCCCGAGGTGAATTTTATTCGATACAGCCCACAGGCCAATGGGCTGATGCCCTGGCCAACATCATTAAAAAATATCCAATTTATGAAATGAATACAAATAAAGTTATAGGCCATAGGGACCTGCCGATTCTGGAAAAAAAGATAGCGGGCTATCACTGGGAGAAATTATCCTTTGTTCAGGCTGTCGATAATGAGATGGAGGCCCTAAGGATTAAGAAGGGTGATATCGTGATGATTTGCGCTACCAATGAGATACACAATAATAGCCTTTACCTGTTTGAAATGGATCATAAAAGGATGATTAGACAGCTCAGAAGGGAGCCTAATAACAGGGTAAGCCTGTCTAACGGTGGCAAGGGCCATCAGCCTGTGGTGACAGAACTGCATAAAATTAAATTGATTGGAAAATGTGTAAAGGTAGAATTCCAATTGTAAAAGATAGGCAACTATATAATTGGGGGAGGGAATAACTCAAATGGGAATTGGCGAATATGAAGTAAAGCAGATGCTTCAAGCCCATAGGGAATACTATGCCACTGGTGAAACGAGAAAGATAGATTTTAGAATTGGTGCATTAAAAAGGTTCAAGACTGCCATTCAAAAAAATGAAAAGGAAATTTTAGATGCCCTCTATCAAGATCTAGGGAAAAATGAATTTGAGGCCTATACCACTGAGGTGGGATTTATTTTAGACAGCCTCAATTACTTTATTAAAAACATACGAAGATGGGCAAAGCCTAAAAGAGTAAGGGCCTCTATTCATCAGTTCCCGTCAAGAAACTATGTTTGTTATGAGCCCTATGGCACGGTCTTGGTTATTGGTCCCTTTAACTATCCCTTTCAGCTTTTACTGGAGCCCCTGATTGGTGCCCTGGCGGCGGGGAATTGTGCTGTATTGAAGCCATCTGAAGCAACACCAACGGTATCGGCCCTGGTAAAAAGATTGGTGAAAGAAACCTTTGACGAAAAATATGTCAGCGTTGTTGAAGGCCAGAGAGAGGTCACGGGGGCATTGATTCATGGTGCCTTTGACTATATTTTTTTCACTGGCAGCGTTGCCGTAGGGAAAATTGTTATGGAGGCAGCTTCAAAAAACCTCGTGCCAGTGACCTTAGAGCTAGGCGGAAAAAGCCCTACCATTGTTGATAAAAGTGCCAAGCTTGATATTGCTGCTAAAAGAATCATATGGGGAAAGCTTTTAAATACTGGGCAAACCTGCATAGCTCCTGACTATGTTCTGGTCCATCGAGAGATAAAGGAGACTTTTATTCAAAAGCTAAAGGATGCGATTGCTGCCTTTTATGGAGAGGATGCCTCAAAGAGCAGGGACTATGGAAGGATTGTCAATGGCAGACAGTTTGACAGATTAAGGAGAATAATTGAAAGGGATCAAGAAAAAATCATCTATGGAGGACGATTTGACCGAGGGAGTCTCTATATAGAGCCTACCCTCTTTCATCAGGTGACCTGGCAGGATGCAGTCATGGAAGAGGAAATCTTTGGTCCACTGCTGCCTATCATGGAATATGAGGATATACATGATGCAATTGCTATGATAAATGACAGACCCAAGCCTCTTGCCCTCTACCTCTTTACTGAGGATCAGGCTGTGGAAAATAAAGTGCTGAATCGTATCCCCTTTGGAGGCGGTTGTGTAAATGATACCATATTCCATGTAACAAGTCCTCGGATGCCCTTTGGTGGCATAGGTTCTTCGGGAATTGGCTCCTACCATGGAAAAGAAAGCTTTGAGACCTTCTCCCATCGAAAAAGTATACTAAAGCGGACCACCCTAATGGATATCAGCCTTGTTTTTCCGCCCTATGGCAAGAAATTAGCCCTTATTCGAAGACTGCTAAAATAAAGGCTGGTATTATAGGAGAATGATCTTTCCTATTCTAGATACAGATAGGCTAAAGACTTTTTATTGACTAAAGAGGCATTTGGTGCTATAATATTTTAAATAAATCTACCGTTTGCCTTGTATCCGCCGGGATGGCAGGCAAAGATAAAACGGATGAAATCACATTGTCAGGCCTTTGTATGTGACCAAGGGGCTGATATTTTTTTATGCAGGAGGAGATCATCATGACAGAGAAACCAAATATAATAAAGGATAATATACTAAAACTGTTCTTTCGGTATGCGGCCCCCAGCGTTATCAGTATGCTGGGAATATCCCTTTATGTCTTGGCAGATACCTTTTTTATAGCCAATGGAATAGGCGAGCTGGGGCTGACAGCCCTTAATATTGTATTGCCCATCTACAGCATTATTAACGGCCTGGGTCTGCTGATCGGCGTTGGAGGAGCAACGGTATTATCTATCAGCAGAGCAGAGGATGACCATGAAGCCCATAGGGATATTTTTACCCTTTCCCTTCTAGCAGCCATGCTGCCAGCACTGCTTTTTCTACTGAGCGGATTGTTTTACCCCGATAAGATTGTACTTTTCCTGGGGGCCTCTGCCAATGCACAGGCCTATTCCACTGAGTATATTCGGGTAATTCTTATTTTGGCTCCTGTGTTCATGCTCAATCATATTGTTACCGCCTTTGTACGGAACGATTATGAGCCCCGTCTGGCCATGGTTGCCATGCTGGCTGGTGTAGGCTTTAATATTGTGTTTGATTATGTGTTGATTTATATCACTGGTTGGGGAATGTTTGGCGCTGCCCTGGCAACCGGGTTTTCTCCAATTGTTGGACTTTTGGTATTAAGCTGGCATTTTATTAAAAAAAATAACAGCTTTTCAATTAAAAAAATACGATTTCAATGGTCCCTGATGAATAGAGTGATAAAGGGTGGAATGGCCACCTTTATTACAGAGCTTTCCTCGGGAATTGTCATACTAAGCTTCAACTATACAATTCTGGGGATGCTGGGAGACTTGGGGGTTGCGGCCTATGGAATCATTGCAAATATAGCCTTTGTTTGTATTGCTCTGTTTATTGGAATAGGTCAGGGGCTGCAGCCGCTGGTCAGCTCAAATTTTGGAGCAGGGCGAAATAGTCGTTGTCGAAAACTCCTACATGCCGGGTTGATTAGCAGTCTTTTACTCAGTATTCTGTTTGTTGCCTGTGCCTTTGCTTTTCCCGAAGAAATTGCCAACGTGTTTAATAAGGATAATAATGTGGCCTTGACTCGTCTGGCGGCTAAGGGAATTCCCCTCTATTTTCTCAGCTTTCTCTTTGCCGGGATGAATGTGGTTATCATCTATTATTATCAGGCGGTATTAAATTCTAGCACATCTATCGGCCTTTCCCTAATTCGGGGACTATTTGGCATACTTGCAGGGCTTGCAATACTACCCAGGTTTTGGGGTACCACAGGCCTATGGCTGACAGTGCCCTTTGCAGAGCTGATTACCCTGGTGGTGGCCTTTGTTGTATTAGTTCGACAAGGAGCCCTAACAGGGCAGGCTGCAAGGGATAGATAGCACAGAAAAATTCCCTGCACTGATCTAATCATCAGTACAGGGAATTTATTATATAACTTTCTTGTCACAACAATATCACTGTTGGGCCAGCGATAACGCAGCGTAGCTGCTTGTTATTCTCGAATTAAAATTTTAGTAATTTCACCTATGTAAAGGGTATGATAATCCTGATGAGGGTAGCATTCGTTGATGCGTTCGTCGATAAATCCCTGGGGCTTATATTCCTGGGTAAACAGCTTTTTGCAAAAGATGGCCAAATTTGCTTCTATGAAGTAAGGGGTTTGATCAGAATGGGCCACTGTTAATCCCGTCTTTTTAATTTTGTCCTCATCTCTGCCCGAGACCGTACCGAAGTAGCTTAAATCCTTTTTAAATTCCTTGTCAAAGAAGGTAAGGGAGAAGGTATCGGCATAGTCTACAAACTCCTTTGTGTAGCGTTGGGGACGAATAACGATAAAAGCCACATTTTTGTGCCACATTACCCCGAAGCCTCCCCAGGATGCGGTCATGGCATTAATCCGATCCTCTCTTTGGGCTGTAATAAGCATCCATTCCTTACCGATAAGCTGGAAGGGGTTTTTTTTATTTAACTGTTCAGGGGTGATTTCACGAAAATTATTATCAGTCATTTTTTCATCTCCTTATATAAGATCTATCATAATTATATAATAAAACAATATCAAAAACAAAATAAAAGTTACATTCGTCCCCCTTAAATAAGTTATTCAAATAGGGCTTTGGTCCTTTTTTAAAATTTTTAATGCGAAAGACTTAAATGACTCTAATCCTTATAAATAAATCCTTTGGCAGGAATGCTATATTACAAAAGAATACAAAATGTTACAAAATATAACAAGGTTAAACTGTAAAAAAAGGTTCATGTGTAGTATACTATTGCTAAAGTAACAGCATGATGTGGAGGGATTAATGCAAAAAATTAGTGGAATCTATCTAGCGAGAAATACATTTATTAAAAATCAACGTTAAAATATTGACAAAAGGGGATATGACATGAAGAGTATTAAAACAAAGTTCTCTTTAATTCTAGGGTTATTATTGATTATTGTCTGTTCAGGATTAGGTTTCGTAGCCTATAACACTTCAACAAAGGCCCTTTATACCGTTGCCGAAGAACTGACAGTTCAAACCGCCGCTGAATCAGCTAAGGTGGTAGAAGAGCGGATTCATGCCCGATTTGGTGAGTTGTTGACCATGGCCAATACAGAAAAAATTACTGATTCTGCTATTTCGATGGAAGAAAAGCTAGAGTACATAAAAAAAGAAGCTGAAAGAGGCGGTTATTTATCCATTGGTATAGGGGATAAAAATGGAGTAGCTCTTACCGTGGCGGGAATTACCATTGATCTGAAGGACAGGCCCTATTATCAGGAGGCCTTAAAGGGAAAGACGGTTGTAACGGACCCAATCATCAGTAAGGAAGACAATACCACTCTGATTGTGAACTACGCTGTTCCCATTACTGATGAACAAGGTGATGTGACAGGAGTTTTAATTGGTTCAAGAAATGGTAGTGAGCTTAGTGAAGTTACTAACGATATTGTATTGGGAGAAACCGGAAGGGCCTTTATGGTTAACCGGGAGGGAATAACTGTGGCCCATCATGATCAAGAGATTGTAAAAAGTGGCCAGAGCATAATGGAAATGGCGGCAACGGATTCAACAGTAACGGACGATAACCGTATCATTGAAAACATCACAACACAGCAAATAGGCTTTGGTAAATATAGCCATAGTGGGGTTGAGAAATTCATAGCCTTTGTTCCTGTAGCAACTACCAATTGGATTCTTGCTATTGATGTTCCTAAGGATGAAATCCTATCAAGCTTGGAATCCCTAGATCGCGGGGTTCTGATGGCGTCCATTGCCTTTTTGGCGATTGGGTTAATTGTTGTCTATTTTATTGCAGGATTTTTTGTTAAACAAATTAAAGCCATGGGGAATCATTTAGATGTTATCGCTAAAGGAGATTTCAGTACCAATCAGGTGGTCGAATTGGGGAGTGGGAAGGACGAAATTGCCGACGCATATCGATCCATGTTTGAAATGCAAGAATCTGTTCGGGTTATGATTAGTGCAATTAAAGATGTTTCCCTGGAGATTAATAAGCACTCAGAAAATCTAAATACAGTTTCTAATCAAATGTATGCTACCTCTGAAAATGTTTCCACTGCAATTCAAGACACGGCCCAGGGGGTCAGTTCCCAGGCAGAGGGCCTGGCCAGTATTAATGAAGTATTATACACCTTTGGAGAAAAATTAGATGGAATTGTGATGGATATCAATGACATTGATTTAAGCGCACAGGAAATCAATCATATGTCCAATACAGGAAATGAGGATATGAAGCTGCTCATTGAATCGGTAACCGTAATGGGAACGACCTTTAAGGATTTTATTAACAAAATCAAAGGGCTAAATCAAAATATCAATCAAGTAACTGAAATTACCAATTTGATTAACAGTATTGCAGAACAGACTAACCTCCTTGCTTTAAATGCAGCTATTGAAGCCGCCAGGGCAGGGGAGGCCGGAAAAGGCTTTGCTGTAGTGGCTGATGAAATAAGGAAGCTGGCAGAGCAATCGAAGCATTCATCCCAGAATATTAATGAGTTAATTAGCAATATTACTGGGGATGCTGAAATGATCATTCAAAATACAGATGGATTAAATCTAGAGCTAAATACCCAGGTGAATGTAATTAATAGGACCATTGACTCTTATAGTAGTATTGTTGAAGCTATTCAAGAGATTAGCGGGAAAATACAGTCTGCCAATGTGGTGGCCACGGAAATTAATAATGAAAAATCCATTATTCTGGCCCAGGTAGAGGATGCCTCTGCTGTGGCTCAACAGGTCTCAGCCTCATCGGAGGAAATAGCTGCCTCTACAGAACAAATGGCAGCCTCTACAGAAGAAGTTGCCTCCTCGGCAGGAGAGATGAATATACTGGTAGACCATATGCTTGAGCAAGTATATAAATTCCGAATATAAATGAAACTAGATTTGATATAAAATGCAGTGGCAGCTATAGTAACAATCAAAGCTGCCACTTTTCATTCACTAAATAATTTCAATCATGATATTTTGGTGGACCAAGGCATTTACCTCAAGAAGTCTTTCTTGTTCCAGATGAGCCAGCCATCCTATGAGGGCCCTTTCCCAGTCATACTGATAATCTATTTCCTGCTGTAAAATCGAAGTAAGCATTTCCTCTCTAGATAAATACGCTCTTAAGCCGGTGCTAATGATAATGCTTAATTCAAAATCCCCAAGGCTTTCAAAAACATTGATGTATTCCTCATCAAAGAAACAATCAGACTTAAGCAAATCTAAAAAATCCTCCAGGGATTGGACAAATTGATTTAATATATGGATTTTTTCTGCTGTAGTTGAACAGGAAAGTATTTTTCTATAGACAAAGCGGAAGGCCCGATTATTCATTTTATTGCCAGGGAGTAATAGGTTTTGACTCCTGGGAGCAGGACCTTTTTCTAAGACAATCATGTTGGTCAGGTTTCCATGGGTAGAAGCCTTTAATAATCGTAACGTCATGACATCACAATATGTCTTCATCAGAGTGATCAGCTTTGTATTATCGATCCCCAGCAGCGCTATTATCCTGCCTACCTGTTCAGAAATTAGTCCCTTAAGGGCTTCTTCTTCTGATGGCAGCTGTTCTTTAATGATTTCTAATTCAACGGCACTGATCAAAAGCTGATCAAAACTTTTTTTCAGTAAGGAAGAAAAAATTAGATTATGAAAGACGAGTTGAAATATATTAATGGGAGATTCCTCGTAGTTTAACCCATTGGCCTTTCCATAGGATTGCAGCAGATTAATAATATTTTCTGTTGGAAAGCTGCAGCAAAGCCCATTTTCCGCCTCGAAGGCTTCCAGGTATTTTCTAATATAGGTAATTCCTTTGATTGACATGTCATCAAAGACCAGGGGGTAATCGAGATCACTTGTAGTATCTTGAGCCGCATATCTAATGTCATAGGTTGAAAAGAAAGCAGGGATTGCCTTGGTGAAGGTTTCTTGGTAAACAAAGTTAGGCACCGGCACTCTTTTTTCTTCAATCGCTTCATATAGCTGCCTTGTTTCTCTGATATAGTCCTCGGCATAGGCCAGGGCATCTTTGTAGAGGGTATCCAGCTTACTTTCCTGCAAGCGTTTAAGGGCTTCTTCGGGGATAGAATATTTCATCAAGTATAGATCAATTACATAGATCATGGATTCCATTAATGCCTGGGTTGTTTCGATTCGTAGGGTTGAGCTTCCTCTCTTAGTATACATCTTGATTATTTCCTTTAAGATTCCCATTAGTTCAGCAGAAATACGCTGAACCAGGTCTTGGGTAATTAGGCCTGCCCGAAGCCCCTCTTCCATAAGGGAAGCTAAATACTGATTTTCCTTTAAGTTTCCTTGATTGATTTTAATTAAATCTCCCATAGCTTATCCTCCCAGCTTCGATCATCTTCTTCCTCTGGAATCTCCTCAGAATCCCGGTCGTAATCTTGACCAAATCGATATTGATTAATAATACGCTCCGTTTCCCTTCCTCTTAAGAGCTCCAGTTCACCATGGCAATTATGATTAAAGAGCCCTGAAAGAAGCTTGATGAGAGAATCGTCATCAATGGTGTCGTCTGTTTCATTTTTTAGATAATGAAACAATTCATGCAATTCTACAATTGTGGTGGAGTAATCTCCCTGCTGAATATAGGGGGAGGCGCAAAATTCCATGATAATTTTTTGCGTGATTTCCGTGTGCAATTCTATTCGACCATAATCCTTCAGGGTATGCTCCCGGGCAAAAATGATCTCTCTTGTAGCTTCAGGAGAAAGGTATAAACCATAAGCTTTTGCAGCTTCGTTGGTCAGCATAATTTCCCGGGTCATGTCCTCCACGGAGGTTAACTGCATTTTTGAGACAAGATCAAGAAAAAAGATAGAAATTCCTCCCTTCAAAATAAAAAGCAAAACATATTGACATTATAATTTTAATATGATATAATAATAAAGATAATGTATGTGTTTTTGAAAATGAGTCATATTTATATATTATGATATGTGATAAGTAAAGTCAACCTATTTTATAATTTTTAATGGACAATGTATGACTAATATATTGTTTTTTGTTTTTTTTGACTATTAACAGCTCCCATAGATTTGGATTTAAGGTGCTGTTACTTTATCAAAAGGATATTTTTTGATAAAATATAAAATGACTATAAAAACGGCCTGGTGGCTGTAGAAAAAGGGGGAGTAAGCTTGAATGAGGAAATCAATTTACCCGTTGCCCTGTTCAATGGAACCGTTGCTACGACCAATGGCATTTATTCTATTGAAGATATAGATGTGGAAACGGCCAGGGCCTACGTCAAAAAGTATGGGTTTATTTCTGCCATTGGCCACGAGGCCACAGCGGAAATTATGTCATTCCTGTTAGATGAAAAGATTACCATGAATAGAATACAATTTCATCAGGAAGTTGGACAAATTGCTATTGTATTTAAGCTAAATGAAAGGCCTGAGGAAGGTGCCGTTTTAAATAAGGCCCAGGTAGAAAAAATAGGATATAGTCTTAAGTTAATGAAAAGAGTAGTGTGAAGGAATGGAGGAAAGCCCATGGCAGAAATTAAGTTTGAAATTAAGGAAGCAGTTGGTGTATTAGCTGAATCAGCAAAAGGATGGACAAAGGAGCTAAATCTGGTAAGTTGGAATGATAATGCCCCAAAGTACGATCTTCGGGAATGGTCTCCAGACCATACAAAAATGGGAAAGGGTGTTACCTTAACCACTGATGAACTAAGAAAATTGAAGGAAGTTCTCAATTATATGGATATTTAAGGGGTAGCTCTGGGGAGGTTCTTAGGCTGAAGGGAGGACAAGGATGAATAATCTAATCACATTAAAAAACAATACACATGAGATTATTGAAAAAAGAATGACAATAGCAAATCGTTTAGCTGCACTCTCCTCAACAATTAACAGGACTTCCCTAAAGGAAATTTCTGTAAAGGACCTGGAGCATCTGTTTAACCTCTATGACAGTATCTTTTTTCAGAGCTGGTTTCAAAAAAGCTTTCAGGGAAAAATCAAGCTTTCTTGCTCCCGTAAAATGACCAGAAGTGCCGGCCTGACCCTTTGTCCTAAAAATATAAAACAGCTTAAGCCCAGGGAGCTTGTATTGGAAATTAGAATCGGGACAGACTTTTTTATGAATTATAACCTTATAGAAGGGGATAAAACGGTCTGTGGCCTCAAAGCAGGCAGTAGCCTTGAGGCCCTGCAGTTGGTCTTTGAGCATGAGCTATGTCATGTGATCGAATTTATTCTATTCAATAGGTCAAACTGTAAAGGAGCTCTCTTTAAAGAAATTGCAGGTAATTTATTTGGACATACCCAAGGAGTTCATCAGCTACCTACCTACCTTCAGATTGCAGCTGAAAGATATGGCTTGAAAGTCGGAGATTGGGTCTCCTTTCAACATAAAGGAATGGAAATAAAGGGTATCGTATCAGGCATTAATAAGAGGGCTGTGGTGATGGTAAAGGATAGACAAGGTTCCTACAGGGATTCAAAAGGCCTTCGATATACTAAGTACTATGTTCCGATTAATGTCATTAAGCCCCTTTGTTCTTAAGTAAAAACTTAAAATAATCAGTAGGTATTTTAAAGAAGGAATACGGAGCTGAAACTAGGGAGGAGGTCTGGCACAAGGATAATGGGAAATAAGTTAACAACCCTAATTCGATTAATTATATTGTTTTCAAGTATGATTATTTTTCTAACCCTGGATGAACGGGCCATCTCCACCTCAATCGTTTTATTCTTACTGTTGGTGTTAAACATGCAGCTTAGGGTAAGTCTATTAAAAAATAAACCCTTTGTTTTATCCCTTATCATCGATCTGTTGTTGATTGGTTATTTACATCATCAATTGGGGGGACTTATCTTCTTATCCCTATTCATTACGGTCTTTGACGGCCTTTTGTGTAAATACATACATAACTATGTGGTCCTAATAACTACAACCCTAGGGATGGTTTATTTTTTAAGAAATGAAGAATTTAATGGGATATTCCTGGGATTTTTTGCTTATCTTTTAATAATACTATTAGCCCTGGTCTATCAGACTTTCATGAGAAGAATTGAAAACCTGGAGCATACCTATGATGATGTCAGAAGATACAGCTATGAGCTTGAGGTGGCTAAAAATAAAATAGACAGCTATTCTCAACAGGTTGAGCATTTGACGATTTTAAAGGAAAGGCAGCGGCTTTCAGAGGAAATCCATGATACCATTGGCCATAGGCTTACCGCCTTAAACATGCAGATGGAGGCAGGAATCAGACTCTTAGATAATGGGGATGAGCGAGGAAAAGTGTTTCTAAAGGCCTCGGTAGATAATCTAAGGGAAAGCATCGATGTATTGAGGCAAACAGTACGAAGTACCATGCCTAAGGAATATAGGGGGCTTCTGTTTTCCTTTGAAGAGATGATACGTAAATTCAGTCAGGAATCGGGAATCAATGTCCAGCTACAGGTCAGCGGAGAAATGGTGAGACTGTATCCAGGGGTTGAAATGGTGTTGTTTAAAAATGCCCAGGAGGCCATTACCAATGCGGCGAGACATGGTCGAGCCACAAATATTTGGATAGAGCTATCCTATCATGCAGACTGCATAGTTTTAATTGTGAAGGATGACGGCAAAGGCTGTCAAATCATTAAAAAGGGCATTGGAATTCAGTCAATGGAGGAGCGGCTCAAGTATGTTGGGGGAAGCCTTGAAATTCATCATGCCGAGGGCTTTGCAATCAAGAGTATTATTCCACTGAAATCGGCTGAAAATATGGCTTAAGGCCATTGGTTGTAGATTGTATTATATTTTCCAAGGAGTGACGGGATGATTAAGCTATTAATTGTAGATGATGATCAAATTATCAGAGAAAGTATGCGGATTATTCTCTCTATGGAGCAAGATATTCAAGTGGTGGGAACCTGTAGTGATGGGAATGAAGCCCTGGAATTTTGCAGAAAGAATCAGGTGGACATTATTTTAATGGATATTAGAATGCCCTATTGCGATGGGGTCCTGGGCACAAAAAAAATCATGGAAGCCTATCAGGAAATGAAAATAATAATTCTTACAACCTTTGACGATGATCATTATATTATCGATGCCTTGAAGTATGGAGCAAGGGGCTATTTACTAAAAAACATTGCTCCAGATAGAATTATAGAGGCAATTAAAATTGTCCATGGAGGCAGTATGCTGATCCATCCCGATATTGCCCAAAAGGTAACGGGTTTAATCGGGCAGCCTCCTCAAACTAACTTTGCTGATTATAAAATTAATGATACAGAGATGGAAATCATTAAGTTGATTGCAGATGGCTGCTGCAATCGAGAAATTGCAGATAAAATTTTTTTGAGTGAAGGAACTGTAAAAAATAAAATAACAGATATACTGGCTAAGCTTAATCTACGGGATCGAACCCAGGTCGCCATATTTTATTTAAAGGGTGGTAAAATGGAGTAAAAAAGGAGAGAAGCCTTGGCAGTCCCAATAAGGGGTGTTTACAAAAAGCCTATTGTTAGCCATGCCAGCAAAACGATTACTGATGAATTATAAAATAAGGATATGAGTTTAAGCTAAAAAAGCCGCTCTGCCGACTGGAAATTTTGGGGTCAGCAGGGTGGCTTTTGCATTATGTCTCTTTTTTTATGACTTAAGTCACCTGGTAGAGGTGACCTAAGGGAATGGTATGAAAGCTCCCTTTTCCTGTAAAATAAAAGTAGAAATAAAAGCCTAGGGGGGATAGTAATGACTGTGGAATTAAATAGTGTGGTGAAACGATATGATGGTAAGCTAGCGGTAGATCATATCAGCCTGAACATTAGAGAGGGAGAGATTTTTGGACTGCTAGGCCCTAACGGTGCAGGGAAGAGTACTACCATTAAAATGATTATGGGCTTATTAAAGGCCAATAGTGGAGCCATAAGCGTATTAGGGCAGGATATTAATAAAAACAGCAGAGAAATTAAGCAGCATCTAGGCTTAGTGCCTCAAGATTTAGCCCTTTATGATAGTATTGGGGCAAGGGAAAATGTATCCTTTTTTGGCAGCCTATACGGGTTAAGGGGGCGAAAGCTGCGGGAAGCTGTTGATGAGGCCTTGAGCTTTGTGGGGCTGCAGGATAGACAAAAAGAAAAGCCCAAAAAGTTTTCAGGGGGAATGAAAAGAAGGTTAAATATTGCCTGTGCCATTGTTCACCAGCCTAAGATCATCATTATGGATGAGCCCACCGTGGGAATAGATCCCCAATCGAGAAATCATATTTTAGAGTCGGTACGGGAATTGAATCGGAGAGGTGCCACGGTGATTTATACCAGTCACTATATGGAAGAGGTAGAGGCCCTCTGTCAAAGGGTAGGAATTATGGACCATGGTCGATTAATTGGCCTGGGCACTAAGGGAGAATTAAAAAAGGAGGCAAATCAGGAACAAAAAATTGTTGTTGAGGCTACAGATATTAGGTTTAACACAATTGAACAAATTAAGATGATTCAAGGGGTAGTTAGTGTGATCCATCGGGAAAATATAATTGAGATTTTAACCAGGAATGCTCAGCAGCTTCTGCAAGACATTTTATTTGTATTAGTAAGAGAAAACACAATGATTCGAAATATCTCCCTTCAGGAGCCAGACCTTGAAAGCGTGTTTCTTTCCCTCACCGGAAGAACACTAAGGGACTAGGAGGTGAATTCTATGATATTATGGCATATTGCAGTGAAAAACTTTAAAACTATTTCAAAAAATTATCTATTGTTGACTTTGTTGATTTTGATGCCCCTCATGCAGATTGCGATGATTAACATCATATCAGATAATACAGAGGCCCAAGCCTTAACTGAGATAAACGGCCAATATGTAGAATTAATTATACTGCCTAGCACCAATGGGGTAGATATGGTGCAGGCCTTTTCTACAGGGACCCTTGTTCAATTCCTGTTATTAACCAGTATGATTGCAGGTGCTACCATAGTAGGGGAACGGGAGGATAAGACAATGATTAGATTATATGCTGCTCCTATTAGTAAACTAAAAATCCTCACTGGAATACTGCTTGGCCATTCAGTCACTATTCTTATGGTGAGTGCTGTCATTATGATTGTCTCCCATTGGATTTTTCATGTACATTGGGGAGCGTCCTTGATTAGCTTGGCGGTGGTGACCCTATCAGCGGTTTATGTGGCAGCAGCCATATCCTTTACCATAGTAGGCATTTTTAGAAGTGCCAAAATTGCAGGGGGAGTCATGTCCATAGTGGTTATTGCCATGACATTTATGGGCGGCGGTTTAATTCCAGCCGAAAACCTAGGGAAAATACCAAATTTCACCATTAACAAGTGGATTAATGAGGCCTATCTGAAGCTTGCCCAGGGAGGTAGCTTAGAGGACATAGGGGAAAACCTCATTGTTATGGTGGTAATGGGGACTCTCCTAATGCTGGTGGCAAGTCTTTTGTGTAGGGGGGAAAGCGCCTATGAATAGTATTATCATTAGCATAAATGTGATGAAGAGGCTGCTAAAGGAAATTACTTCACTGGGATTTATCTTCTTATTCCCGATAATAGCAGCACTATTAACAGTATTAATGTTCAGCCCTAAAACGAATGAAGTAGGAATAGCCGGGGTTTCAGTCCATGATCAAGGCCTTAAGGGATTCTTAGAGGAGAAGGGAAATTACCAATTCCAAATGATACCGAGTAACGAAATTAGTAGAATAGAAGAAATGGTAGGTAACGGAGAATTTCAATATGGAATTATATTTCCTCATGGTACAGCGTCCAATGGAAAAATTCAATTAATCAGTACTCAAAACGATGAAAATACCCAGGTCCTTATGGGAGACATAGAAGCCTATATGGAGGCCGTTACAAGGGGAGAAACCCTTCATGTAGAATCAGTGGAATCTGACAACAGGGGAGAGCTAGAAAAAGCTAAAACCGCCATGGGGATGATTGCCATGTTTATGATTATGTTTATCGGGACAGGTATGCAATTACTCCTGGAGGATAAACGGCTTAAGACTTTTATGAGAAGCTTTTGTTCACCATTAATGGGCTTTGAAACGGCCCTGGGTCATTTGTTGGCTAATTTATTACTTGGGATACTGCAAATCACTATCTTTTTGATCTTTTCAGTAAAGGTATTAAAATTTGATTTTGGCACTGGTATTTTTAACCTGTTCATTTTGCTTCTGATCTTTTTAATCACTGCCATCGGACTCGGAATTGCCCTTGTGGGCTTTGTTAAGGATAGTAGTAAATATAATTTAATATTAACTATTCTTTCAATTACCTTGAGCTTTTTAGGGGGAGCCTTCTTTTCATTAAAATATATGAATGAGCTTATCAAAAAACTGTCAAATCTAACACCACAAAAATGGCTTTTAGATGCCTTTGAAAAGCTAGCCCTGGGGGGAAGTTTGATGGATATTGGGATAGAAGTAACCATTTTACTTTTATTTGGTTTAGTATTCTTTACCTTTGGCATAAAAAGCCTTAAACTCTCCCCCATAGATACGTAATCTAAAGGGGTAGTTTGTTACAGCAAAATAGAGGGTTAAATTAAAAAGCCTTGCGTTGACGGAGATAATAATGTGTAGGGCTTTTTTACTATTTCCTTTCCTTTGACATTTCAAAACTTCGTTAAAAAAAATAGGGGCTTATATGATTGTAAGGCTTAATTTATCAAAGCTTCGAGGCAAGAAGAATTCTTTTTTTGTCAGAAAAATTGTAAATACTAGGCAACATGGTACATACTTTATAAAATAGAAAATGTTGACATAGATCAATTTTCTTAATAGAATGGAGTGGGTAAAAAATCCCTTAGCCCAGCTTATCATTTTTGTTGCCAATTGTTTTTATTGGCAGCATTTCTTATTTTGAAAGCTTGTTTTTTCCTAGGAAATAGGGGGAGCTTAGGGGGCACCCCTATTAAATAAGGAGGGTACAGCGAGCGGCCTTGGGAACCCATTGGTTCACTGGAAAACAAACGTGGCGCTAGCCACTTTGTTCATTGAAAATATAAAAGGATTAGGAGGATATTATGTCAGTTTATGTAAAGGAATATGAAAGAAGGGTTTTAAAAAGGCAGGCCATAGGAATTATAATTATGCTGGTTGTATTTGGTGGATTTATCGTTTTTTTAAATAGCTTGAATACAGCGGATTCTGAATTTATTAATCTTAATACCATGACAGATATGACCGATACGAAGGGTGAATATTTTACCATGTCCATTAATACCCTATCGGATTATTATGCTGAGGATACAGATGGATCTGCTTACTATAGTCTAACCTTTGTGGGAGATAAAATGGTGACAGTAAAGATTCCCTCCTATGAATCCAGGAAAGCAGAGCAGCTGATTGAATATATGGGAGAAGAGATTCCAGAGCACCTGATTATGAACAAAAATGGTAGGGTCTTGGGGCTGGAATCTGAGCTTAAGGAATTTGCCAAGGAATTTATCGCCTATAACATGGATGCAGAAATTACAGATCAACAACTGGAGGAAATATTATGGCCCTATATGCTGGACATAGATGCACCGATTCCCACGGAGGGGCAAGAAAGGGCCATGGTTATTACCTTCAGCATAGGCTTGATTTTATTTTTAATCGTAATGGTTTTAGGAACCTTGATCAATTATAAAAAGTTCAGAAAGCAGGTGGAAAAGTACGTTACCACCGCCAAGGATGCAGAGGACTTTGATCGGGAAATGGCAGAGGAGCCTCTATTAAATTACAAAGATCGAATCAAAATCACGAAAAACTGGGTGATTCTGGGGGGGAAATGGGCAATTTATCAAACTGCCATCAAAATAGAGGAGATAGTCTGTATCTATCCCCAAGCCACAAGGGTTCGTTCAGGATTGGTGAGAGTTACCAATCATATGCTTGTATTAAGGACTGCAGACAAGAAATATCATCGTGTGCAGGTCCATAAGAGAGAGGCATTAGACAATCTCTCGGCTAACGTTCAAAGTAAAATCCCCTGGGCCTGGAAGGAAAACTATGATAAAAAGATGGGTATGACCTTTGAAGAATTGGTAAGGACCATTAATGATGCAAGAAGAGCTTATGAAGCACAGACGACACCAGAGGAGACTAGCCATGAAGTTTAAAAAGAAATGTCCAAAATGTGAAGAAGTTACTATGGAAGATTTTTGTCCCACCTGTGGAGAAAATATAAGTAACGTTACCACCGATGCAGCGGATATAAAAAATACCGAGGCCAAGCAAGCAGCCAAAAAAAAACAAAGGGCTAAAACCGTTTTGGGAATCATACTCTTGTTTATTATGGCCCTCGGTTTTAGTATACTCTATCATTGTCTATATCAGGGACCAGATGACAGCACATCTGCCGATAGCTCCCTCTTGGTCAACGAATATGATCCCTATGATAATTTAAGCTATTATACTCAATATCTCCATGGGGTAGAGGGAGATCTAGATGATATTGTATGCTATCTAGATACGATTGAAGATAACGGTGAGTCCTATCATATGGCAATTGTAGAAAATAACTCATCCTATTTCTTTACGGGGACAGTCCAGCTGACCTCAACCCGTAAGGCAGATAACAAAAGGATTCAAGTGAAAAATCTAGCGCCGGATTCCTACGAGATTTTTTATTTTGAAGGAGAAAAGCTGCCTCAGATTTATCAGGTTGAAACGGGTGAATTCAGTGAATTACAATATCCCAAGCCGCAGATGGAATACGGGATTGAATATGATCATGATGAGCTTGAACAGTGGATTAATGTCTATATGACCAATAGCGATCTCAGTCTGGATAATGTGGCCATGTTAGCGGAATACATCTATGCCAGCCATGTTGTTACAAGCTATTTACAGGACATAAAAATATATGTTTATGGTGAAGATGCACAGTTCGATCTAATCGAAGACATTGAAATTCCCAAGAAAGAGACTGCTGCCTTTGAAGGAGAGCTGCTCTTTGATGCTAAAGAAATCAATTTATATGAAGCGGAGCTTTTATTAAAGCAAATCGAACTTCATTAATAAAAGATTGGAGGAAGTAATCATGTATTCTGATACTATGGAAAATGGGTGGAGCCAGAATCCGTTGCATAGGCATACCGCCAGAACCTTTGGGTGGATGTTCCTAGGACTGCTCCTTACCTTTTTAACAGCCTATGGCTTTATTGAAACAGGATTAGTTTATTACACCCTGCTGTATAGCTGGGTCCCTATTGCAATATTGGTTGTAAAGCTGCTGCTGATACTATCATTCTCTCGATCCTTTATGGGGATGCAGGCTGGGACCGTGAAGGCACTCTTTTTAATATATTCGGTGACAACAGGAATCACCTTTTCATCTTTAACCTTCCTGGGTGATTTAAATGATTTTTACTTTGTTTTTGCGGTAACGGCAATATTCTTTGGATTAATGGCAGGGGCAGGACTTATGACTAAAAAGGACTTATCCTCCTTTGGGCCCATTTTGACCACTGGATTAATCAGCATGGTTGTTCTGTTGATTTTGGGACTATTCCTTGATTTAAGGCCTCTGGATGTAAGCATCAATTTCTTTGGTTTAGCTCTATTTCTGTGTATTACCCTCTATGATACAAAGAAAATGAAGGATTTATACTATTATAACGAGGGGAATGAGGAAGTGCTGGAAAAGCTGGCTATCTATTCAGCCTTTGAGCTTTATCTCGATTTTGTAAATATATTCCTCTATGTCCTCAGATTAAACAGAAGAAGAAATTAAAAAAACAAAGCGACTGCTATGACATTGCTAAAAAGTACTTTCCAATAACACAATAAAGGGTTTGAGAAAAAAATTTCTCAAACCCTTTTTAATAAATAGACTTTAATTATATTTGGGCAGTTATCTACTGTGGATTATAGGATTTTACTGGAGCTTATAGTGGAGCACCATCAATATATTGCCATATTTCTCTCTAACCAAGAGATAATGGTTGAAGAGTCTTCCAATGCCATTGATAATCTCGATTTTAGACATTTTAGTTTCCATGGTCTTCTCTATTTCATAGACATCTACCTGGGCTTTTTCCCAATGGTAGTCCATAAGCTTTTTCCCCTGAACATGAGTAAGGAGCTCTAGAGGAACTGTGGCAAATATATTGCCCGAAACAACCTCATGGGCCTCCCAAAATTTATTATGAATATCCAGAACACCACTGGCCTTTAAATCAGAGGTTCTAATGGCAGAGAATCTTTCTAAATAATCCCCTTCGTAATAGTTTTTAACTAACACAGGCCTGTATAGAAAGACTTCTTCGGTAATCTTTTTCATCTGAAGCTGTTCCTTTACCGGGCCTTTACTACCGCCGCTCTGATGGAGGGTTTTCTTGACCAAGTCTGCTCGGTAGGCCTCAGCACAGCTGATGAGGTCCTCTAGAAGCTTTATCTGTGAATCGGCATCAGGATTTCTTTCTAAGCTAAAGACCATACTTTTAAGTTTGTAGAGCCTCTCATTCACTTTTGTCACCACCCTTTTATCAGCCTTTATTCCTATTATAGTACAAATGTAGCAATAAAAAAATCATCGACAATAAATTACAATAATTTTTATCAAAAATGAGACTAATTGATCAAAAATAATTTGGGTGTGTCTGAATACTCCGAAGGGTGCAGATTTTACTGAATTTTTGTTCCAAGCAAGGCGCTTTTTTGAAGGCATACCAGGGATACGCCTTAATTTAGGTGAGCTTTAGCATGGCTAGTTTGACAGTATATAAAAAAAGAAGTAGAATCAAAATCAATAGATAGATTACAGAGGGTGCTAAACCTTGGATAATATAGGTAAGCTTTACTAGATAAGATATTTAGGGGAGGTAATACAACATGAGGTCAATTATACATGTAGACTTAGATGCTTTCTTTGCCTCCGTAGAACAGGTTGATAATCCCACCCTCTTGGGGAAGCCCGTGGTGGTAGGAGGAACCGGTGAGCGAGGGGTGGTTGCCACCTGTTCTTATGAAGCTAGACAATTTGGAATACATTCGGCTATGCCAACCTATTTGGCAAGGCAGAAATGCCCTAGAGCGATCTTCATTACTCCACGACATAGACGATATAAGGCCGCTTCCAGGGAGGTCTTTAAAGTATTTTATGAGATAACTGATCAGGTTGAGCCCTTGTCTCTGGACGAGGCCTATTTAGATGTAACCAATCTTTCCTCCAGCCCCCAGGAGCTGGGTCACTATATAAAAGGCCAGGTACAAAAGCGAACAGGGCTGACCATATCCGTTGGAGTTTCCTATAATAAGTTTTTAGCAAAGCTGGCCTCAGATTGGAATAAGCCCAATGGCTTTATGGTAATTACTGCTGATATGATTCCAGATTTGCTGCTGCCCCTGTCTATAAAAAAAGTATATGGCATTGGGACAAAAACTGCAAATAAGCTAAATAAAATCGGTATTTTTACCATAGATGATCTGATACAGCTGCCAAAGGATTATCTCATACACTACCTTGGCAAAAATGGACTAGAGGTCTACGACCGAATTAGGGGGATTGATCGTAGGGCTGTGGAGCCAAGCAGAGAAAGAAAATCAGTGGGGAGAGAGACAACCTTAGATGAGGATACCAGGGATAAGGAGTTGCTAAGGGGGTACCTTTTAGATTTCACAAAGGAAATAGCCCGTTATCTTAATAATCATCACCTGTCGGCCAAAACCATCACCTTAAAAATTAAGACCGGAGATTTTGAAAGCCATACGAAGTCCAGAACAATTAATGACCATACGGATCAAGAGGGAATAATAAACATGATTGCCCTAGGGCTATTAGATAACATAGAATGTCAAAAGGGCATCAGACTGATTGGACTGTCTGTATCCAACTTAAGTGAAAGGAGTGCCGTGGAGCAGCTGTCCTTTCTTAATCTAGGGGCTCCTGAACTTAACTTATAAACAAATTTAAGAAATTCAATTATCATTAAAAATTAGATTGCCCTTGACGGTAATTTTTTAGATTCATATAATTAGAATGAGCCAGGAAAAATCAAATAGCTATCCTAGCTTATTAGAGCAAGACCCTGTATCTGTCACAACAATATTGCTCTAGGGAACTCATCGGTTCCCTGGAAAACAAACGTGGCGCTAGCCACTTTGTTCTTATGCGCTGTAAAGGAGGAGAAAAAATGGCAGAAGGTACGTATCAATCACTTTTAGAAACACTGAATCTAGGAAATAAGGCTGTTGTTGTAACCCTGGTGAAGCAGGAAGAAAAGCAAAATAGACAGCAATTTCACAAGTTGGTTTTATCTGAGGAGGACCTTTTCAATAGTAACGGTGAAGGCTTGAATGAAAAGGTTTATTCCATGGCGAAAACAGCACTGGAGACTGGAATACTTCAATTTGATGAAGAAGATACCATTCTGGCAGAGCCTTATTATCCAGAACCTCAATTGATAATCTTAGGAGGAGGCCATATTGCAAAGCCACTTTCAGAGCTGGGGCACCGGGCTGGATTTGTGGTGACTGTGGTGGATGATCGGCCCACCTTTGCAAATCAAGGCAGATTTCCCCAGGCAGAACGGGTGATTTGTGACAGCTTTGAAAGCTGTTTTAATCAGTTGAATATAAATAAGTCATCCTATGTAGTCATTGTTACCAGAGGTCATCGCCATGATTTGGTTTGTTTAAAGGAAACCCTTAAATATACAACGGCCTATACTGGAATGATTGGATCCAAAAGGAGGGTAAAGAGTGTAAGGGAACTGCTGTTAGAAGAAGGCTACCCAGAGGAACAGGTGGCCCGGGTGAATGCACCCATTGGAATTGACATCGGGGCTGTTACACCAGATGAAATCGCCATATCGATTATTGCCGAAGTTATCAGCCATCGAAGAAAGGGGACAGGCTCAAACAGTACTGCTGTTAAAAAGATCAATTGGCCTGAATATGATAGAGAAGTCTTGGAAGAGCTTCAAAAGGGAAAGGAAGACCCTAAGGCACTGATCACTATCCTTTCTACCAAGGGATCAGTACCAAGGAAGGCTGGAGCGAAAATGATCGTATGGCCTGATGGAAAAATTTTAGGAAGTATCGGCGGAGGTTGCAGTGAAGCCGATGTGATTACCACAGCCTATGATGCCATAGCCAAAAAACAGTATATGACTAAGACCGTTGATATGACTGGCCAAGTTGCTGAGGATGAGGGAATGGTCTGTGGCGGTATTATGCAAGTAGCCATTGAGCCCTGGTGATGGGGGATAACTGTAAAAGTTAGTTAAATATTAGATAAACATGGTAAAGATAAAATAATATGATACTGTTAAGAATTAATCCGTAATCTTAAGGTCAAAACTTCTCTCCTGTTAGGGGAAAGTTCTAAAGCGTATCCATTTGTAGCCTGACCATTAATTGTACACATAAACTTTAAAAATTAGATTGACAAATTGTAGTTAATAAATTAACATTATTAATATAGAAATACTATTATTATATGAGCTTTGCCAGGTTTACAATGAGTTATGATGACACTATTGGATTAAATTAACATTATTGCATCCCCTTAGTGTTTATTTTTTGAAAATTAAATATGACTCCGAGTATATCTATCCTGTAGAATGTTTCCATGGTGGATATACCGATAGGGTGTTATTGGAAACGATAATGCCTCCCGTGCGGAAAGGAGCTTTATTAAAATGGTTTGGCTGGAGCCAAGCTTGCTCCTTTATGCTATTTTTAAAGGAGTTTTTTTATTTTCAGGTATACTTATTCTGTTATGAGGGGGTAAAGCATGAAAAAGGTTAAGGTAGAAGAAAGTGTAGGAATGGTCTTAGGACATGATTTAACCAAAATTACAGAAGGATTTAAAGGCACGGCCTTTAAAAAAGGGCACATTATTCAAGCAGAGGATATTGAACAGCTTAAAAACATTGGGAAAGAACACATTTATCTGTTAGAGCTAGGAGCGCACCAAATTCATGAAAATGAGGCGGCCATTAGGATGGCCGAAGCAGCTTCAGGCCAGGGAATACGTTTACAACCCCCCTCGGAGGGAAAGGTAAACTTTATTGCGGCCCATGATGGATTGTTAAAAGTAAATGTGGATGCCCTCAGGGAAGTGAATAGCATTGAGGAAATCTGCATGGCTATGCTTCACAACAATACCCCTGTTCTAAAGGATCAAATTGTGGCTGGAACCAGAATTATCCCTTTAGTTGCTGATAAAAGCAAGGTAGAGGCTGTAGAGGCAATCTGCAGCAGGGATAAAATCATCAGTGTAAAGCCCTTTAAGCCGATGAAGGTTGGGGCTGTTATCACAGGAAACGAAGTATATTATGGTAGAATTGAAGACCGCTTTGCTAAGGTATTTAGGGAAAAGATGGCCCAATATGGCGCTGAGATTGTGGAGCTAATCTATGCCCCTGATGATGCACAATTTATCAGTAACAGCTTAAAGCAGCTAATGGAAAAGGGCTGTGAGGCGGTGGTTACCTCTGGGGGAATGTCTGTTGACCCGGACGATGTAACACCAGATGGGATCAGGCTTACGGGAGCAAAGGTCGTAAGCTATGGAGCCCCAGTATTACCTGGAGCTATGTTTATGATGGCCTATTGTGGAGAAATACCAATTATGGGGATCCCAGGCTGTGGCATGTATCATAAAACCACCATTTTTGATTTAATATTCCCAAGGGTCCTTGCAGGAGAAACCATCTCAAAGGCAGATATTGCCATGCTGGGCCATGGGGGATTATGTTTCAGGTGTAAGGAATGTACCTATCCTCAATGCAGCTTTGGAAAATAGTATTTGCTATTTTAAAAGCCGTAAAATGAATGTGGGGGGTTATGCTGTAATAGGCATTATATATATAATGGGGGCTAAAAGGTTAATAAATAAATAACATACGGCTTCCCGCAATAGCAGGGTGAAGGAATCATAATTTTAAAAAATAGGAGGGAGAGATACAATGTTAGACAATGAAAAAAAGGGTTTTCTTGAGAGAACTAGTACAAGAAGAGAATTCTTAAAGATGACCGGTAAAGGCGTGGCTGGTGTCACAGTGTCTTATTCTGTACTTAGCTTATTTGGATGTTCACCTAAGGAAGAAGACGTCACAGGCTATGCTCTGGCAACAGGACTATTAATTGCCGACAGAAGCCGCTGTTCTGGCTGCCAAAGATGTGAAATGGCCTGTACCGTTGCCAATGATGGAAAGGTTAGCCCATTGATTTCCAGGGTTAAGGTCAGCAGAAATTTCTACTTTGGCGCTGTTGATAAGCCAAGCAGCAATTATCGCTATGAGGATGGATATTTTGGTAACTTCTTAATGACCCCCGAAACCTGTAAACAATGCAGCGAGCCTGCCTGTGCTGAGGCCTGTCCTGTGGGTGCCATTGAAGCAGCTCCCAAGACAGGTACTAGAATCGTTAATGAAGAAAAATGTGTAGGATGTGGTATGTGTACAGAGGCCTGTCCATGGAACCTACCCACCGTTGATGCGGAAAAAGGCAAATCTACAAAGTGTATTCTATGTGGTGTCTGTGCTGAGCATTGCTGTACAGGAGCCCTTAGGGTGATTCCTTGGGAAGAAGTAAGCAGAGTTATGAAAAAGCATGGATATGCCTTTGCATAATTTAGAATAAGGAGGAGAATAACATGGCAAATATCACTGGCTGGACTGGCAAAATGCTCAGGGTCAATTTGACCACCGGAGCTATTACAGTGGAAGATACGCTTAAATATAAAGACCTTATTGGTGGAGCAGGAATCGGCTATAAGGTAATATTCGATGAGGTGCCTCAAGGGACAAAGCCCTATGATGAAGCGAATAAAATTGTTTTTGCAGTAGGCCCTCTAACCGGTACAGGAGCTCCCTGTAGTGGTAGAACCAATATTACTTCCCTATTGCCCGCAAATCCATATCATGCTGTTTCAGACAGTCACATGGGTGGAAATTTTGGTCCTGTCTTAAAATTTGCAGGCTGGGACGCTATCATTGTTGAAGGTAAGGCAGCTAAACCCGTATGGCTAAGAATAGAAGATGACAAGGTAAGCATCGAGGATGCCTCCCATGTATGGGGTAAGGGAACCGTTGAAACCAATGGAATACTTACTCAGGAGCTGGGAAAAGAATCCTGTGTTGCTTCTATTGGTCAAGCAGGAGAAAATCTAGTAAACCTATCCTTAATTGTAAACAGTATTTCTCACTCCGCTGGGGGACATGGCGGAATTTTGGGTTCTAAAAACCTAAAGGCCATTGGTGTAAAGGGAAGTCAAGCAGTTCGTATTGCTGAAGGAACCGCCCAAGAATGGCTTAAGCTTAATAAGTATTTTACCGATGAAATTGTTGGAGCCAACAATCAACACGTTGTACCAAGCACTCCCCAATCCTGGGCAGAGTATCATAACCCTGCAGTACGATGGACAGCCCAAAGCGGCCTATTCTGGGGTGCAGCTGATCCTAAGGTAGAAACTGGTGAATGCCCTCCAGGGGATACGAATAAAGTAGGACTTCGTACTCAAAAAGCAGTATTTGACTTAGGTCCTGTGGCAGAATCTCGAACCATTAAGATGGCCGGATGTCATTCCTGTCCAGTACGCTGTCAAAGTAACCTGCATGTTCCTGAACTTGAGAAGTATGGTTTACCACCCTATGGAACCAGTACCTGTATTGGTTACCATGCACCAGGAATTGTAATGATGAATGGCTATTCTGACGGAGAAAAGAATGGTGAAGTAGCTCTGGTTGCAAGAACCCTTGGCTCTAGACTGGCAGATGATTACGGCGTTTGGACTCATTATATGCAGTTACAAAAAGATTTTAAATATGCCTTCAAATCTGGAATTCTTAAAAAGGTATTACCAGAGGAAGAATATAACAGCATCCCTTGGGAATTAATTGAACAGGGAGAGCCACAATTCCTGATAGAATTCTACCGACGAATCGCCTTGAAGGAAGGGGAATTCGCAAGCCTTGGAGAAGGAAGCCACTGGGTAGCGAAAAAATGGAACTTTGAAGAAGATTATCGTAAGGATCCATCCCATTCTGTATGGTCAGGCTTAGGATTCCCTAAACATCATGGTAATGAAGCGGGAGCCCAGGTAGGAACCTTAATTAACTGTATGTTTAATCGAGATTGTCAATCTCACTCCCATATGAACTTTATCGGAGCAGGACTTCCAATAGAGGTGTTAAAGGAAATTGCAGGAGAAGTATGGGGATCCCCTGATGCCCTTGACGAACCTCAAAATTATACCCCAATGAACGAGTACAAGGCGAAATTTGCTAAATGGGCGTTGGATAGGAACTTCCTTCATGACTCCATCACCCTGTGTAATTGGATGTGGCCAATGGTTGTGTCTCCATCAAAGAGCCGAAATTATAGAGGAGATACTGCCCTGGAAGCTAAATTCTTCAGTCTGGCAACAGGAATTGAAACCAGTGAGAAGGAACTAGATTTAGCGGCTGAAAGAATCGCTACCCTGCACAGGGCATTAACTGTTAAGAATATGAATACCGTTGATATGAGAAATAAGCATGATATGATGCCCGATTGGCTTTTCGATGTGGATCCTGATATTGACACCTTTACTGCAGGAACCATCAAAATGGAACGTGAAGATATGAAATTAGCCCTTACCATGCTATACAAAGAGTACGGATGGGATGAAAAAACTGGAGCACCCACAAGAGAAACCCTAGAACGGTTAGGATTAAAGGATGTAGCTGATGAGTTGGACAGCTTAAACCTACTTCCCTAATCCATCATTAAAATCCTAGACCTGGGGAGGTGATTAGGTTGGAAAATCAAGAACAGAACAATACAGTAATGGAACCGGTGGAAATTATAGCAGCGGAAATAAGAAAGAATGCTAAAGCAATTAAATTGACTCGATTGGATGATTTTTTCCAAGGACCCCATAATATGAGTCAGGAAATCCTGGAACAGGCCCTTAAGGAGTTGGAATCTGATGAGGGGTTCAATGATATTAAGCATATTGAGGGCAGTTCTACCCGGTACTTTTATTGTGATAATGACATTACCGACAACTATGCTAAGATGCTGGCAATGGTCGAAGATAAGGATTTATTTAAAATGATTGCTGAGACCGTAAGGCATGAATCGAAAACCTATCCCAGGCCTACAGCAATAAAGCTTTTCACATTTCCTCCCTTTAGCCTTGAAGCAAATCAAATGCCTGATTTGTTAAGGCAGCTAAAAGGAAGAGAGGAATATAAAGACATCCAAGAGGTAAAGGCCTCCAATGATGCCATATATCTGTATTCCAATGGTCTTATGACAAAGGCACAAGCAGCATCCATAGCCGAATGGACAGAGGTATTACGCTTTGAAAACCCATAGGGGTAGAATGTCATGGACTAAAATAGCTTAAGCGATAAAGGAGGTTTAACAGGTTATGTTTGGAAGGCTTGGTGCAATGGAACTAATTTTGATACTGATTATTGCCTTGGTTATTTTTGGACCCTCGAAGCTGCCTGCCATAGGCAAGGCCATGGGTCAGGCAATCGGTGAATTTAAGAATCACACCAATAAAGTAACAAAGGAAATAGAGAGTGTAACAGAGCTAGGAAGCAAAAAGGCTTAAAACAGGACCACGAAGCGAATGAAGATACAGTCCGTCGCTTCGTGGTTTTATTTTGCTACAGCAAGAAAGGGTCACTTTTCGCTTATTACAGATTAAAGGCCTTGGGCTTTCTCAATCGCATTTAAAAACGTCTCCATTGGTTGATTACCAACAAATTCGTATTGATCATTTACTACAATTTTTGGCACACTGGAAACATTAAATCGATTTGATAAATCATTAAAGGTTTGGGCTTCAATCATTTCTGCGTCAATAAGAGGATTCTCCAGGGCCAGCCGATGGGCCTTTTCCACAGCGCCTGGGCAGTGGGGGCAGCCAAGGGTAACAAATACCTTAATATTAACAGGTCGATGAATCTTAGCCAATCTTTTCTCAATAGATTCGGGGAGTTTTTGGCTTGCACCTGAAACCTCCATAATGCCACGGATAATTGAATTAATTTCGTGTCCCGCAGGAATTCCATTAAACTTAATTCCCCGATAATGCTCATCAGCATCTAACAGAACAATACTGGGAGTAAGACTTACCTTGTATTGCTGAGCCATCTCTGAATCCCTTTCAAGATCGTAGTACCTTAGATGAAGTCTGGGAGTAAGGGACTCCAATTCTTCCATAAATTGCTTGGTTTCTTCGCAGGTTTCGCAGGGAGAAGCCTTGGTGAACAGGGCAATGGTTACATCCTGCTTCATTGTTCCTAGCACTTGCTTTAATTGGGTAGAAAGCTGTTCGTTTAATAATTTCATATCAAATCCTCCTAAATATTTTTTAATGTAATTATTTTGATACATGACTTTACTTTAAAAGATTCACTACGCCTTCAGGCTATTGAGATAGTCATTGGCAGCCAGGGCACATTTTGCCCCATCAGCTGCGGCCATAATTATCTGTTTATAGGGAGTATTGGTTACATCCCCTGCTGCAAATATTCCATCCATATTGGTTCTTCCATGGGAATCAACAACAATTTCTCCTTTTCCATTGAGTGTAAGTATTCCTTTAAAGGTCTCACTATTGGGGATGGAGCCTATTTCCACAAACAGACCATCTGTGGGAAAAAGCACCTCCTGATTCAGACCCTTATTAAGTAACCTCACTCCAGTCATAAGGTCATTTCCTATAACCTCTAGCAATTGACTTTGAAGTAAAACCTCCACATTAGGGAGCCTTTCCAGCTGCGCTATCAGAATATTATCTGCCCTCAGCTCACTGCGATGAATCAGTGTTACCTTTTTGGCTATTTTGGCTAAGTCGATGGCTGCCTCTACAGCAGAATTTCCCCCCCCTGCTACAACAACCTCCCGATCGGTGAAAAAGGGACCGTCACAGATGGCACAATAGGCAACCCCTCTGCCCGTATATGCTACTTCTCCGGGAATGCCAAGTCTTCTGGCCTTACTTCCTGTGGCGATAATAAGGGCCTTAGCCTGATAGGAATCACCATTTGATAACACCACTTCCTTGAGAGAAGAATTAGGTACAGCCTTGATAGCGGTAACGGAATGCTCCTTTAAGATAGGAATATCCAGCCCCTGTACATGGGAAACAAATTCATTGACAAGGCCTTCACCGGGAATAGATGGATAGCCAAGATAATTTTCCACAGAGCTGGTGTCGGATACCTGCCCTCCAAGGCTGGTGGCAATGATTCCGGTACTTAATCCCTTACGCTTGGCATAAAGGGCTCCATTAAGGCCAGCAGGGCCACCACCGATGACGAGCAGGTCATAGGGAGTGGTGCTGCTTAAAATAGAAGTGCTGCTCCCTTGTAAATCAGAAAAATTGAAATTAAAATCCATTACGTAACACCTCCGTAGTTTTAAGGGACGGTACTTGAATTGTTGAGTAAAAAAATGAGGAAATTCCTTTTAGGTCTTTTGTTGGATACTTCCTTGTTATAGTATATGGTTTTCCCTCATAAATGTTACCAAATTATTTACTGTTTAATATTTTACACACAGAAGACTCAGATAAACCTCCAAAGACCTGGCCCAGCTCCCTTAAGGATAAAATAGAGTTTTTTCTAAACTCCCGAATAAGCTGATTTCTGACAGGCTTATCCTTTAATAGTTCCCTTAAGCTGATACCCTTTGATGCAGCAAATTCATTTAGCTTATTTATTGCTTCATCAGGGGATCTCATACAGCTTTGGCAGTCATTTTTTTGATGAAGGCAGTTTTCTTTGTCCTCCAGGAGTTCCAGATCCCCCTGGTCTAAAAGCCTGCTTTCAAAAAGGGAGTCTTTGTTGTAAAGGCAATAGCTATTATAGATGTTATTATTTTTCTTTCCTTCTGTATGGATATTTGATAAAATTTCCATTAAGGAAAATTTATCTGTAATTAATTGACTTTTATATCGATCTCGATAGAGGCATCCCGGGGCATTCACATACATGGCATAGGATATATTAATCCCCTTCATTATCTTTGATATATCTGAGCCATTGGCATTAATAATCAAATGATACTCATTGTCCTTAGCAATACAGTAGCCGTAGAGCTTAAAGTCGTTTTTTTCCTTAGCCTCCATCAGAATGGATAAAAATTTGTTTCGATCGCTTTCATCTTCAAACAAATTTCTGTCTGGGCCGCCTAATTGAGTGATGTAATAGATACCAAACTCATCTTTAATTCTAGCTAATCTCGGCAAGGGGAATCACCTCCTCTAAATCTATTATATAGGATGAAAAAACATTTTTCAAGTACCGTCCCAAAATTAATTTTAAAATTATAGGAAAGAGAAAGCTTACAATAATTTAACAAAATTTTTAGTTTTACCCTGTACTTGGTTTGATATTTATCATAAAGTTTGATATCATTTTATCATGTAGTATCATTGCCCGTTACATTTTGTTGAGCTCGGGGCAATGCCAATGCGTTTAGTAATATGATGAAGGATAGATATTAATGAATTGGAAGCTGAGAAGAATTCTCTTAATTTGGGCACCTTGAGAATTTTGAGCTAGTGGTGCAACCGGCCAATGATTAGTAATACTAATTGTTGGCTGGTTTTATATGGCGTTTTTTTCTGTTATTAATCAAACGGAGGTGGATCAAATCAATCCTAAAGTAATTTAACCATAAGAAATTTTAATGGTGCATTTATTTTCATTAAGGATTAAAGGAATTGAACCCGGGTATATAAGCTTCTGTCTGCCTTAGCTTATCCAAAAGCGCTTCGGATATAGCTTAGGGCGTGTCTGAAAACCCACTCAAGGGTATCTTTCACTGCTTTTTTGTCCCACACAGCGTTGCTTTTCCTTGACGTACCTATGGTATGCCTTCAAAAAAGCCGCCTTGCTTAGAACAAAAATTCAGTAAAATCTGCACCCTTCGGAGTATTCAGACACACCCTAGTAACTATTTTAATTAATAAAGATTGGAGAATTGTTCTGATGGAATTGAAAATTTTAATTGTTGATGATGCGGCGTTTATGAGAATGATCTTAAAAAACATACTGACAAGCCATAGCTTTCAGGTGGTAGGGGAGGCTGAAAATGGCATGCAGGCAGTGCAAAAGTATCGAGAGCTTAGCCCTGACCTAGTAACAATGGATATTACCATGCCTGAAATGGATGGGATACAAGCATTGAAAGAAATCCGGAAAAATAATCCCAATGCAAAGGTATTAATGTGCTCAGCCATGGGCCAGGAGGCGATGGTGGTAGAGGCAATTCGAGCAGGGGCCAAGGACTTTATTGTAAAGCCCTTTCAGGAGGATTTGGTAATTGAAAAAATCAAGAAAATTTTAGGCTGCTAAGATTTATATTGCTTTTATCTAGAAATGGATAATTGAAACGGAGGAATACATATCTATGGAACATGCCAATGATTACAGTACAAAATCCAAGGGATCCATATTAAGAAACAGAAGTATCTTAACAAAAATGATTGTCGCCACAACTATTATTTATCTTATCGTCACAGTTATTTCCCAAGCCTCCTTATTTTCCTTTGTGAAAAAAATTGTCTACGATATGGAGCTAGAGAAAGTAAAAAATGCCCATGCCACCGTGTATGATACCTTTAGCTCTGCCAGCATTACGAATCAGGCTGCCCAGGCTGCCATGGATGAAAGGACGATGATCATAGCAAAGGGAATTGCTGGAACCATTAGAACCGGTGACTACTCATCAGAGGAATTAAAGAGAATTGCTGAAGAGATGGGAGCTGAAGAAATACTGCTTAGGGATGAAAATGGAATTGTGATAGGAAGTTCAGATACAGGCCTCTTGGGAACTGAGCTTTCAAAGGAAAAGAAAACAGATTTTGACAAGGCCCTCGAAGGAGAAGCAGTCTTAGAGCCAGCACCTGTTATAGGGACAAACCTGGTACAATATAGCTTTATCCCTATAACTGATCAGAGGGGTGTGGTACAAATAGGCTTCAGCTCTGGACCCCAAAAAACAATTTTTGAAGATTCAAGCCCCCAGAATTCTATTGGTCAGACGAAAATTGGAGAAACAGGCCTAGTAATGGCCTTTAATCAAGATGGCGATATTAAAGTTCATTCTGATGACATACTGCTACGAACCTTCATTGAAAATCAGGATTTCCTCAAGGAGGTAGTCGAAAACCAAAAGGGAGAAATCAGCTTTGTGGAAAAGGGAGTAAGATACCACGGAATCTATGAAAGGCGATTAGGACTGTATATCGTTGCTGCCATGGGCGTTGAGGAAGTTCAAGCCAAAGCATGGGCAGTCCAACAGCTATCAATGATATTTGCCGGAATTAGTCTTTTACTAGTGGTTTTAGGTGTTTACATATTGTTTAAAAAGCTTATTGCTAGAAAAATAAAGGTCTTAATTAGAGAGCTGGAGGCCGTTAGGGTAGGAGACTTAACAAGGGATATTTCCGTTGATTCCCATGATGAAATGGGGACGATCTTTAACAGCTTTAATAATACTGTAAAAGGTATGAATGGACTTATTCAAGAGGTTCTATTATCGGCAGAAACCGTAGCTGCCAGCAGTGAAGAATTAACAGCTACCTCTAATCAGCTCACCTATACCTCCCAGGAGGTTGCCAAGGTAGTAGAGGGGATTGCCGAAAGCTCCCTAAAGCAGGCGGACGACATCAAGGGAGGAGCTGACAAGGCCCAAAACCTAGGGGATAATGTGGAGCATTTAATTTCCCTTACCAGGGAGCTAAACCAAATATCAGATAAAATTGAATTCCTAAAGGATAAGGGGATCAATGCAAATGAAGAGGTTAGTGAGAAATCCACCGTCAGTAATGAATCAATTCTTGAAGTATCAAAGATGGTTCAGGAAACCAATGAAAATGCCAAACGGATTAATGAGATTGTCAATGTGATTAATAGTATTGCCAGCCAAACCAGCCTATTAGCCCTAAACGCCTCTATAGAATCAGCCAGGGCGGGGGAATCGGGCCGAGGCTTTGCCGTGGTGGCTGATGAAATCAAGAAGCTGGCAGAGCAGTCGGCTGAATCTGTCCAGGATATACAAAATATTATTATGGGGCTTCAAGCTCAATCCGACGAAACTGTGGCTACGATGACAAGGGTAAAGGCATTAATAGACGAGCAGACCGAATCGGTTGAGGATACGAAGGAAGTATTTTTATTACTGGCAAGTGAAATTGAGGAATCCAGGGATCGGGTTAAAAAACTAAAGGACCTGGAGGCGCAAATTACTGCTAATCGTTCAGAAATTATAGATGCCTTTGATAATCTTTCCATGGGAGCTGAAGAAAATGCCGCAAGCTCACAGCAGGTGGCTGCCTCCACCGGAGAACAGACCTACTCCATTGAAGAGATTGCAGTTTCTAGCAGTCGTCTTTCTGAATTGGCCATGAAGCTGAAGGAAAAAATGGCTAGATTTAAAGTGTAAAGCAACGAAATGGGACATTGGGGAGAATCATCATCTTTAGGGACAAGAAATTTAGCTTATGTAAAGGGCTATGGTAGCATTCCGCTGACCATAGCCCTTCTTATTTGCGTTAGAAAAATTTGTTTTAAGCAAGTGTCGTTGCCTTATCTCTATTGCTTAAATAGTACCCGAAGACCATTCCCAGTATCCCCCCAACAATATGGGTAAGACGGGAAATATTGTCATTAATTAGAATAGCACTGTATATTTCTCGTCCAATAAAGAAGAGTATTACAATTACTAAGGTTAAAGGAATTTTACCCTTTAGCTGATTTGTATAGGAGCTTAAGACGATAAGCATAAAGACAACCCCGCTGGCTCCCAATAGGGCAGTGGAAAAAAGAAAGATATTCAACAGACCCGTTACAAGGGCTGTGATGAACATCATGATTAACAATTTCCTAGAGCCATACTTCTCCTCTAGCATGGGGCCGATAATTAAGATAATCATAAAGTTTGAAAGAAAATGCTCAAAATTAATATGGCCAATGGCGTGACCCACTAGGCGGGCATAAAATAATGGGTCCTTGGGGGAACTGCGGTAGACAGAAAAAAACATACCCGTTGTACCAAGCTTGGTCCAGTAGCCTAACAACAAAGCTACGAAGGAAATCAGTGTATAGGTTAAAATGACAGGGGAATTATAATGGATTTTTTTAATCATAGCAGGGCTCCTTCTTTTTGTAGTTTATAGGTTAATAGTTGTATATCCAAAGGGAGTATAAACTAATCATAAGTCACTAGGCCAATAAATGCAAGCAGGCGTTATAGGGGACTTCTAGGGCCAGGGGCGGATTTTGAATTAAAGCTGATATTTTGGTTATTTATGGGTATTAATATACCAGTTAAATGCCGAACAAAGAAAAATAGTATCCTATGGGATATATCGATCGCAACAATTTGACTCCATGGAAAGACAAGTATTAATAAAAAAGGAGTGCAATGGGGAATGAATAGAGGGAGAAATAAAAATGAACATTTTAGCATGAATCGATTTAAGTTAATTGTCCTACCCTTGGTAATCTTCTTTTTTGCCATTGTGGGAATGGGTGGTATTACCTTTTATGCCAGTAAGCACTTCTTATTAACCCAAATGAAGACAGAAGGATTAAATCTTACAAAGCAGGTCATTAGACATATTCATGACAATCAACAATCCCTGAACACAATTAACGAAATGCTCGAAACTAAAATCAGGATAGCAGCCAATACCCTCATTAATCATGAAGGCCCCATAAGTAACGAACTTTTATATGATATGTTAACTCAGCTTGATGTGGATGAACTTCATTGGATGGATCAAACGGGAAGAATACGCTATTCAACCATTGAAGGCTACCTGAACTGGATTCCCTTTGAAGGGCATCCTCTCTATGACTTTATCCGTAGTCAAGAGAGGATCATAATGGAAGACATAAGACCTGATGCTGAGTTTGGCAACTATATTAAATATGGGGCCGTAAAGAGACCTGACGGCTCCTTTGTTCAAGTGGGAATTCGGGCAGATAAAATTAAAAACCTAACGGAGCAGTTTAGCCATGGTACCCTAGTGAAGGAGCTGGAGAGGGAAGAAAATGTGGTATATGCGCTTTTTATTGGATCAGATTTAGAAATCCTTGGCTACGGAGAGATGAAGAACCCTCAATTAATCAATACAACATTTGATAATCTTAGGGGACTGTCAGAGGGGGATTTATGGGTTCATGAGCACCATGAGCCAACCCTCGATCTTAGGATATTAGATATGGCGGTTCCGGTGTTTCAAGATAAAGAAAAGATTGGATATATCAATATAGGCTTGTCTATGAAATCGGCCTATGACTTGATTTACTATCATTCGATAATAACGCTTTTAATGGCAGCTATCATGTTTATCTTTTTCTATTGGATACAAAATAAAAATATCATTAGGCCAGTGAAGGAGCTGGACCAATATATTGAACAAATTGATGTGGAAAAAAATCTTAACTACAAATTGCCGGCCTTAAAGAATGATACCTTTTCAGGATTAATCCTGAGAATTAACAAAATATTAGATAGAACCTATTCCTATTTCTATGCTCTAAGAGAAAACGAAGAGGAGTTGAGTGCCTCAAATGAGGAAATTAGAGCGGCTTGTGAGCAGTTAACGGCCTCAGAGGAGGAGCTGAGGACACAATATGATGAAATTCAGGAATATGTAGAAAAACTGGAAAACCTCAAGCAAAAGTATGAAATTGCCATTAAGGGAACCAGCAGTGCTGTATGGGAGGTTAGTCTTAAGGACAGGGGAATTTATTTTTCCCAGGAGTTTGAAAGCATCGTGGGCTATCAATTTCCAGACAAAAAAGAGGTGTTTGAGGTGTTGAATCAGCTGCTGCCAAAGGAAGGTAAGGCCACTTTACTTAAGGAATATAATCGATTTAAAAGAGGTCAGGCTGATGAACTCTCCATACAGCTTCAAATAATTGTGAAGGGAGAAGCACTAAAATGGGTTATGATAAGGGGGAAGGGAATATATGATGCCAGGGGTAACTTGACCCACATTAATGGAATACTATTGGATATTAATAAAATGAAGCTTCAAGAGGAATATATACAACACCTGGCTTATCATGATCCCTTAACCAATCTGCCCAACCGAAGAAAATTTTTAAATAAGCTGAGGCAGGAATTAGAAAGGGGAACCCAGGGAGCGGTAATGCTTTTGGACCTAGATAATTTTAAGGAGATAAATGATTCTCTGGGTCATGTCTATGGGGATCTTGTTCTTAAGAAAATTGCTGCCCTATTCAATAAAATAACAGACCCCCACCTATTCATATCAAGGTTTGGGGGAGATGAATTCTTAATTTTAGTAACTGCCACAGTGGATTACCACGGCATTGAATCTTATATTAAGAAAATTAGACGGTTATTTAATGAGCAAAAACCCTTTTCTATTAAGAATAACGACATTCATATCAACTTTAGCTTAGGAATCAGCCGCTTTCCTAATGACAGTCTAGACCCGAATCAATTGATCAGTAATGCTGACACTGCCTTGTATTGTGTGAAAAATTCCGGGAAAAATAATCATCGTTTTTTTAGTCAAGAAATGCTGGTGAATATCAATAAGAAGAAGGAAATAGAAGGGATTTTGATGGAGGCATTGAAAAAGGAAGCGCTAGACTTGCACTACCAACCCCAGGTACAGGTGACCACAGGAGAAATAATCGGCTTTGAAGCATTACTCCGTTTACAAAAGCATCAATTGCCTCCCGACCAGTTTATTTCCATAGCAGAGGAGACTGGAATCATAATGGAATTGGGACGATGGGTCACAAAGGCGGCTATTAATCAGCTTGCTCAATGGAAGGAAAAGGGGTTGGAATTAAAGCCTATTGCCATTAATTTTTCCACCAAGCAGCTTAATGACGAAGGCTATCTTTTCTTTTTAAAGGAAACCCTTGAGGAAAATCAAGTGGACCCCAAGTATTTGGAAATAGAGATAACGGAAAGCATTTTATTAGAAAGAACCCAAGCGACAATGGAATTTTTGTCACGGCTAAAGGCTATTGGCATAAGCATTGCCTTGGATGATTTCGGAACGGGCTACTCCTCCTTAAGCTATTTAACCTATATTCCTGTTGATAAAATCAAGCTGGATAAATCCTTGAGCGATAAATTTTTAGAGCGGGAAAATCTGAAGGTAATCGATAGTCTAATAATTCTTGCCCACAGCCTAAACCTTAAGGTGACTGCTGAGGGCGTCGAGAGACCTGAACAATACAGGCGATTAAAAAGCAGAAACTGTAATTACATTCAAGGGTATTTATTTAGTAAGCCCCTACAGGCTCAGGAAGTTGAAAAAATCTATAACGACAATCTTTTGAACAGGCTTTACAGTGAAGAAGTATAAATGGCGAACAGTTGTAATTCCAATGACATAGAACCATTTCAAAATATTTAAAAAAATCCTTTGTAATTCCCTTCTCTATATGGTATAATCTTACTGTAAATTTTATTTAGGAGGTGACAAGATGATCACTTACACTTTATTAGGCGGAATCAATCAAAATAGTTCTTTTATCACTTTAAATGCAGTATTTGCCCCCAAGGGAGTAGTCTGTAAAAAATTGAATATCCGTTTGAATAAAGGAGAGTGACAATCTTTACCCTAAGATAGAATATCAGCCCAGGTAAGGAGTAGCTTACCTGGGTTTATTTGTTTTTGTAATCCTAATAATGGCCCAGGGAGCAGTGCGCTTCCGCTGGGTTTTTTTATTTCATAGGAAAGTTCGTTTTTTCCTATGAAATGGGGGGGGGGTGTCCCCCCTTATTAAAATAAGGGGGGTACAGCGAAGCGTCCTAGGGCATTGAAATTATAGATGGGGTGTAGCCTTAGAAGGGAAGGGTGTAAATGAATGAGTCAATGTAAAATACAAAGCAATGTTTATAGCATTGAAAAGGGGGGCTAAGTACGGGCAACGATAGCTTAATCATGAAGTAACATTACAGAAGGCGGTGACAACATTGAAAAACATTAAATTATTATGGAAATATATGAGTGGATTTAGAGCCTATTATCTTGGGGCTATCTTAAGCATAGGGCTAGGAACTCTTTTTAGTCTGGCAGGACCTTTGATTATGAGCGTAACCATTGATTCTATCATAGGAGATCAGCCAGTCAGCGGCCCCCAGGGGCTCCGATGGCTTATAGAAACCTTTGGGGGCGTGGAATACTTAAGAAATCAAATATGGATTCCTGGTCTATTACTGGTGTTGATGACTGTGTTTAGGGGAATATTTCTCTATTTGAAGGGTAAGTGGTCTGCCGTTACAGCAGAGTCCGTTGCTGAAAGCATGAGAAATCGTGTTTACAATCACCTACAGCATCTATCCTATGACTACCATGTAAAGACAGAAACTGGAGATTTAATTCAACGCTGTACATCTGATGTGGATACCATCAGAAAATTTTTAGGAACTCAATTTGTGGAAATAGGCAGCGCGCTGTTTATGCTAGTGATTGCAGGCTACATTATGCTTTCCTTAAATGTAACCATGACGCTCATTGCTTTGGCAGTGGTTCCTTTCATCTTTATGTTTGCAGTAATATTTTTTATTAAAATTAGAAGAGCCTTTCAGCTCTCCGACGAGGCCGAAGGCAAAATGTCCAGCAGCCTTCAGGAGAATTTGACGGGCTTAAGGGTGGTAAGGGCCTTTGCCCAACAGGCCCATGAGCTGGAAAAATTTGAAGTTAAGAATCGAACCCATAGGGATTTAACCTATCGGCTAATCAAACTGCTGGCGTGGTATTGGTCTATTTCGGATTTTCTATGCTTTGCTCAAATAGGATTAGTATTGCTAATTGGAATCTACTGGGCATCAACGGGAAGCATGACCCTGGGAACCTTAGTCGTATTTAATACTTATGTTGGAATGCTCCTATGGCCCGTAAGACAGATGGGGCGGGTTTTGACCGATATGGGAAAGGCCAGCGTTGCCCTGGACCGGATTGAAGAAATCATGATGGTGCCCACGGAGCAGATGGAAGAAAATGGAGAAAAACCTAGTATAAAAGGAGATATTAGCTTTTCAAAGGTTTCCTTTGAGTATGAAAAGGGAAAAGCTGTTTTAAGGGATATTACCTTTGATGTAAAGGCCGGGGAGACTATAGCCATCCTTGGAGCCACCGGGTCAGGTAAAACTACCATGGTACACCTGTTAGCCAGATTGTATGATTATCAAGAAGGGTCTATTAAAATTGACGGAAGGGAATTAAAGACCATTGATAAGGGATGGATCAGAAAGAATGTAGGATTAATTCTGCAAGAGACCTTTCTTTTTGCCAAAACCCTAAAGGATAACATTCGATTGGCTAAGGTTGAGGCCCAGGATCAGGAGGTTTTTGAAGTGTCAAAGGTTGCTGCGCTCCATAATGTAGTTAAGAAATTTGATAAGGGCTATGAGACCATGGTAGGAGAAAGGGGTGTTTCTCTTTCGGGAGGACAGAAGCAAAGAGTGGCCATTGCCAGAACCCTAATTAATGAAACCCCGATTATCATTTTTGATGATTCCCTAAGTGCTGTTGATACAGAGACCGATGCCTTTATACGAAGGGCTCTAGGGGAAAGAAAGAAAAAGGCCACGACCTTCATTATATCCCATCGAATTTCAACCCTTTCTGAGGCAGACCGTATTTTAGTGTTAAATCATGGGCAGATTGTTCAGATGGGAAGTCACCAGGAATTAATGAAGCAGCCGGGAATGTATCGAAGAATTTGGGAGATTCAAAGCTCTCTGGAAGAAGAGTTTTTAGAGGATATTGAGCATAATTGTCAGACTGGAAGGTGAGAAAATGAGTGAATTTAAAGAACAGGAATACCAGGATAAAATAGACATGGGGCTATGGAAAAATATGATGGTCTATGGAAAACCCTATCGAAGCCACATGTTTACCTTGGCATGGGTAATGATCCTTATTGCAGTATTAGAAGCAGGCCTGCCCTATATGACAAAATTGGCCATTGATCAATTTGTCATTCCTCAACAAACTGAAGGACTACTGACCTTTACCGTGGTCTATGGCCTGGCAGTGATTATTATTGGTGTCTTAGTCTGGCTGCTTATTGCCCTGGCAGGGCGAATAGAGACAGGAATATGCTACGATATTCGAGAGGCAGGCTTTAAAAAGCTTCAGGAGCTATCCCTTTCCTACTTTGACAACCGATCGGTGGGGTGGCTGATGGCCAGAATGACTTCTGATATTACTCGATTGGGAGAAGTCATTTCCTGGGGTCTTGTGGATCTGGTATGGGGAATTACTAAAATGGCAGCAATCATGGGAGTCATGCTCTATCTAAACTGGAAAATAGCCTTGATTACCATGGTTGTTATTCCCTTTTTAACAGTCATCAGCATGTACTTTCAAAAGAAGATTCTTCGTGAATTTAGAAAGGTAAGAAAAATTAACTCTCGGATCACAGGAGGCTTTAATGAGGGAATCACAGGGGCAAAGACCACTAAGGTATTGGTAAGGGAAGAGGAAAATCTAAGGGAATTTAAAGAGATGACAGGAGAAATGAGGATTGCCTCCATTAGAGCAGCTATTTTCTCTTCTCTTTATTTGCCCATTGTCTTAACCCTAGGTGCTATCGGTACGGCCTTGGCCCTTGTTATCGGCGGTAAGGGGGTCGTTCTTGAAACCCTATCCTATGGTACCCTGGTTGCCTTCTTATCCTATACAATTCAGTTTTTTGAACCTGTCAGGGAGCTGGCCAGGGTAATTGCTGAATTCCAGTCGGCCCACGCCTCTGCTGAAAGGGTTATTTCCATGATTAATACCGAGTCTGCCATAAAGGATGCTGAAGCAGTAACCAAAATTTATGGCAGTATGCTGGCTCCCCATAGGGAAAATTGGGAGGAGTTGGAGGGTCATATAGAATTCAGGAATGTATCCTTCTATTACAAGGAGGAGGAGCCAATCCTTGAAAATTTAAATCTTAACATTAAAGCAGGAGAAACCATTGCCCTAGTAGGCGAAACTGGTTCCGGGAAAAGCACTATTGTTAATCTTGCCTGCCGTTTTTATGAACCAACGGCGGGAGAAATAGTAATTGATGGCATTGACTACAGAGAAAGATCCCAGCTATGGCTCCATTCTAATCTAGGCTATGTTTTACAACATCCCCACCTTTTTAGTGGAACCATCAAGGATAATATTCGCTACGGAAGGCTAGAGGCCAGTGAAATGGAGATTATTCGTGCTGCAAAATTAGTAAATGCCCATGACTTTATTATGGGACTGGAGAAGGGCTATGATGCCCTAGTGGGAGAAGGGGGCGGACTATTATCTACAGGGCAGAAGCAGCTGATTTCCTTTGCCAGAGCGGTGCTGGCAAATCCTAAAATATTCGTTTTAGATGAAGCTACCTCATCCATTGATACAGAAACCGAGCAGATTATCCAAAATGCCATTCAAAGGGTGTTAAAGGGAAGAACCAGCTTTATTATTGCCCATCGGTTATCGACAATCCGCTCGGCTGACCGCATATTAGTCATTCAAAAGGGTAAAATTGTCGAGGAAGGAAGCCATCAGCAATTACTGAAGAAAAGGGGATATTATTACAGGCTCTATACCAACCAATTTATGGAAGAGGAAGGAAAAAGGGCACTGGAAATTTAGTCCCTTGAGGGTTAATTATTTCAATAAGAGAAAGGGTCCGTGGGAATATTCAACCATGGACCCTTTTTTTAGATTTGACCGATCATACTTTGAACTAAGAATGATACAATTACCACTAGAGAAGAAATAATAAATCCATGGACCATAGGTGCAAAGCCAGATTTGGCCAGACTTCTGAAATTCGTTTTTAAGCCGATTGCCCCCAGGGACATCACCATAAAAAATTTACTTACACCAGAAATCCCTAGGCTGATATTGGGTGAAATAAGCCCCGTACTCTTGAGGGCTACTGCCACAAGAAAGAGAAGAATAAACCAGGGAAAGATTTTTTGTAGATTCACCTTTCTTTCCTCTGAAATATTATCCGCTGTAGCCCTCTGGTTTTCTGACTTGGCCTTTAGGCGTTGGTTAAGGTAAGAGAATATCAGTACAACAGGGATAATCGACAGGGTTCTGGTTAGTTTTACGATTACAGCATAGCTTCCTGCAATGTCTGAAAAGGCATAGCCAGCTGCCACCACAGAGGAGGTATCATTTACTGCTGTCCCAGTCCAAAGCCCGAAGCCCAGGTCGCTCATTTGAAAATAGCTGCCCATAATAGGAAAAAGAACAACCATGATAATATCAAAAATAAAGGTTGCGGAAATGGCATAGGCAATGTAGCTGTCCTCAGCATCTATGGCTGGGGCCAGAGCGGCAATGGCAGAGCCACCACAGATTCCTGTTCCTGCCGAAATCAAGCTCGATAGCCGCCAATCCATTTTGAAAAGCCGGCCAAATAAATAACCGCCCCCAAAAGCACACAACAGCGTAAAGACCATGACAATGAGTGAATACTTACCCACCTCAAGCACCTGGGTAAAGCTCAGTGTGGCTCCCATTAGAATAATGGCCAGACGCAGGATTTTTTTGGAAGTAAAATTAAATCCTTTTTGAAATAATTGATGACCTGCCATCAGGGGATTTAACAGCATGCCAATTAAAAGTGCAAAAACCCCCGCTCCAATCAGGTGATTGGGAATGAGTCCACTGCCATAGACCGATAGAAGGGCTAGAATGACTGTGAAAAGAATCCCGAGGGAATATTCTCGAATGAAGGTCACGTAATCAACTCCTTTCTTTAAGTTCTTCTTGATTTTATCATTGAATAAATATAAAATCTAATTATAAATACTTATATATTTATAAATTAAATTTATGGAGGTAATCAAATGCTGGATGTTAAGGTAATTTCATTTTTGACCCTATGGAAGCATAAAAGCTATACCAGGGCTGCAGAGGAGCTTTGCCTAACCCAGCCAGCCGTCACACAGCATATACAGGCCCTGGAAAGACAATATGGCTGTAGGCTGATTCAATATGCCAATAAGGAGCTGAAACTTACCGAGGCAGGGAAGGTTTTTTATCAATACGCTCAAAATACAAGACTTAATGAACAAATTATTGCTAAGAAATTAAAGAAGGAAGCCGAAGGAGGCAAGGCCCTGGCCTTTGGGGCCACGTTGACCATAGGGGAGTTTACCCTGACCCCGATACTGGGAGATTTTATTACTCAATTCCCACAATACGACATTACAATGTATGTCTATAACACTGAACGGGTACTAAAAATGCTTACAGAGGGAATGATTAGCTTTGCCCTGGTGGAGGGACTTTTTAATAAGGCTGATTTTTCAACCCGCTTGTATAAACGGGCCCCCTTTACTTTAATTGCCCCCTTACATCATCCCATGACAAAGGAGGCTATATTTTTAGAGGACTTAAAAAACGAAACAATTATAATAAGAGAAAAGGGATCAGGCTCTCGAGCCATCTTGGAAAGGGGGCTATATGATAAGAATTATACCCTAAATAACTTTCATAAGGTTGTTGAAATCGGCAATGTTAATGTAATAAAAAATTTAGTGAAATCGGGAGTCGGCTTAAGCTTTATGTATCGAGATGCTGCCCTGGAAGAGATTAAAAGGGGAGAGGTGGCAGAGATTAAGCTAAGGGACTTTGTCATAGAACGGGAGTTTAACTTCATTACCTTAAAAAATCCCCTCATTGAGCAGGAGGCAGAACAGTATTATTCATTTTTTAAGGAACGGTTAGCGTGAGAATCTTAGAAATTAGATGTCTTGACTTCAATTGGCCAGCATGATATAATTTGGTAAATTGAATAAGAAGGCTATTGGTGTAATCTTAAAGGATTGCTTAAAAGGGAAGCTGGTGAAATTCCGGTACGGTCCCGCCACTGTAATGTCTAGAGCCCTATATAAAACCACTGTACAAATGTATGGGAAGGAATAGGGTTTGTTATGACTAAGTCAGGAGACCTGCCAATGGCAACAATGCTGTTTACTCACGAGGATGAGGAGGTATTATAGACAATAGAAGCCTTGTTTTTCTATTGTGTGACTGCTATGCTTCATGATACCCTTTCTATTCCTAGAGAGGTTTTTTTATTTCATAGAAAAGTTCGTTTTTAGCAAATACCCAGAAAGCTGGGAGCCACTGGAGAATAACCTTCCTTATAATGGAAGACAGGCCCCTTTCCTAAACAGCAGGGGAAGAAGCAGTCTTTTTTATTTTAGGTTTGGATCTCCAGTACCTCCTTAAGCTACCCTTACCCATAGGCCATTTATAATGCAAAAAAAAGAATTTACACAATATGTAGTGTGTGTTATAATTATACTAACCACATGTTGTGGAACATTTTACGTACCGCTCCTTGTTATCAAGGAGTTTTATTTATTACATACTAGGAGGTAGATAGATTATGGTCACAAGGGTTAAGAAGAGAGATGGGAGAGAGGTTTTCTTTAATATTGAAAAGATTACCAATGCTATTTACAAAGCCAGTACATCAGCTGGCGAAAACAACTATGAAAATGCCGTGGCATTGACAGATAAGGTAGTAAACCAGCTGTCACAGATATATCGTGAGCAGGCTCCCAGTGTAGAGGAGATACAGGATATGGTGGAACAGGTACTTATTTCAAACAATAAGGCCCAGATTGCTAAAAAATATATTCTTTATCGGGCGGAACGAACGAGAATTAGAGAGATGAATACCAGGCTGATGAAGGTAATGGAGGAAATTACCTTTAAGGAGGCCAAGGATAATGATTTAAAACGGGAAAATGCCAATGTCAATGGGGATACGGCCATGGGCACCATGCTAAAATATGGAACAGAAAGTGCCAAGCACTTTTATGAAATGTATGTTTTAAATCCAGCCCATTCAAAGCTTCACAAGGAAGGGGATATTCATATCCATGATTTGGACTTCCTAACCTTGACCACCACCTGCTGTCAAATTGATATTGATAAACTGTTTCAGGACGGTTTCAACACCGGTCACGGCTCCTTAAGAACTCCCAATGATATAATCAGCTACTCAGCCTTGGCCTGTATCGCCATTCAGTCTAACCAAAATGATCAGCATGGAGGGCAAAGTATTCCAAACTTTGACTATGGAATGGCCCCTGGGGTTGCCAAAACCTATGTTAAGGAATATAAGCTCAATTTAAAAAGAGCCCTTGAATTACTGACTTCCCTTGAGGCTTCCGATGCAATTGCAGATGAAATAATGGGTGCCATAAAGGCAGAGAAGGGAGTAACTCCCTGTCTGGCTAATAACAATCAATATCAGAATTATGAAAGAGAATGGCTAAGTCGCTATATTTCTGACGATAAGATTATTGATAAGATACAGAGCTTTGTTCTTAAAAATGCCCTTGTTCAGACAGAAAAAAAGACCTATCAAGCAATGGAGGCCTTTATACACAATCTAAATACAATGCATAGTCGTGCCGGCTCCCAGGTACCCTTCAGCTCCATTAATTATGGACTAGATCGGTCTCCTGAGGGTAGATTGGTGGTTAAAAATCTACTTTTGGCCACAGAGGCAGGCCTTGGTAGTGGAGAAACTGCTATTTTTCCTATTCAAATTTACCGAGTAAAGGAAGGCATTAACTATAATCCCGAGGATGATAATTACGATTTGTTTAAGCTGGCCTGTAAGGTCAGTGCCAAGCGTCTATTCCCGAACTTTTCCTTTATTGATGCCCCCTTTAACCTGAAATACTATCGGGAGGGTCAGCCCGAAACCGAGGTTGCCTATATGGGTTGCAGAACTAGGGTAATGGGAAATCACCATGATCCCACAAAGGAAATTGCCTTTGGTCGAGGGAATTTGAGCTTTACTACCATTAATTTACCAAGGCTTGCCCTCAACTGTAATCGGGATCAGGAGCTATTCTATAGCAAACTGGATAAAATGATTGATTCAGTGGTCGATCAGCTGCTGGAAAGGTTTGAAATACAAGCAAATAAAAAAGTAAAGAACTACCCATTCTTAATGGGAGAAGGGGTTTGGCTTGGGGCAGATCAGCTTGGAGCCGAGGATGAAGTTCGAGAGGTAATTAAGCATGGTACCCTGACCCTGGGCTTCATTGGACTGGCGGAATGTCTGACAGCCCTAAGGGGAGAGCATCATGGAGCCTCAGAGGCTTCTCAAAAACTAGGGCTCGAAATCATTGGTCATATGAGAAATAAAATGGATTTGGTCAGTGACAAATATGGTATGAATTTTACCTTGATCGCTACCCCTGCCGAGGGAACCGCAGGAAGATTTGTAAAGATGGACAGGGAGCTATTTGGAAAAATTAAAGGAGTAACCGATCGTGAATATTATACCAACAGCTTCCACGTGCCAGTTTACCATAAAATTAACGCCTATGATAAAATTAGAATTGAGGCACCCTACCATAACTTGACCAATGCTGGACACATTACCTACATTGAGCTAGACGGCAGTCCAGCCAATAATCTAGAGGCCTTTGAAAAAATCATTAGAACCATGAAGGAGATGGGCATTGGCTATGGATCAATTAATCATCCCGTGGATCGGGACCCCATCTGTGGTTATACAGGTATTATTAAAGATATTTGCCCCCAATGCGGTCGAAGGGAAGAGCATGTAAAATTTGATCGAATCAGGCGAATTACAGGCTACCTGGTAGGAACCCTGGATAGGTTCAATGATGCGAAAAAGGCTGAAGAAAAGGATCGTGTAAAGCATTTGTAGCGGTGTCCTTTGAAAGAGGGAAGAAGTATGGAGCTGAGAATTGCAGGAATTACCAATGAGTCCATTGTCGATGGACCAGGCATCAGGCTGGTGGTCTTTGCCCAGGGCTGCAGACACCAATGTCAAGGCTGCCACAACCCCCAAACCCATTCCTTTACAGGAGGGCTTGGGGTTACCATAGAAGATCTGATTCAAAGGGTGAAGCAAAATCCTCTGTTGGATGGGGTTACCTTAAGCGGGGGAGACCCCTTTGAGCAGGCCCCTGGCTTTGGGGCCCTTGCCAAGGCGGTGAAATCCTTGGGGTTAAATGTGGTTACCTATACAGGCTACCGATATGAAGTGCTTTTACGACAGCAGAATCAGCGGCAGGGCTGGGGGAGGCTGTTGGAAAACACTGATATTTTAATTGATGGAAAATATGAGGCCCATAATAGAAGACCTGAATTACGGTTTGTGGGCTCCGCCAATCAAAGAATAATTAATGTGGCAGAATCCTTAAGGCAGGGTGAGATTGTATTGGTAGACCTTCCCGCCTAATAAAAAACCAGCATCCCATGGGGGCACTCCATGGAGATGGCTGGTTTTTTATAAATGGGGTACTAGTCTGTATGCAAGCTATCTAATTTGATATAATAAGGGGGACAACAGGAAAGGGAAGAATTTTTTATGAAAATAGTAAGATTTTTGATACTGATAAGCTTAAGCGTTATCTTATTGATAGGCTGCGTTACAGATCCATCGTTAAATCCAAATGAAGCCCCCGATACTATCCAGGAGGAACAGTATGGGGAAGCAGCCCCGGTAGAAGAAGAATCCCCTAGAGAGGTAAATCAAAAACAGGAAAAAATCAACGGGATACTGAAAAATATGACACTTGAGGAAAAGGTGGCCCAGGTTTTAATGGTTGCCTTTAGAAATAATCAACTGAATCAACCCCTCCACAGGCTAGATCAGAAGACCATCGACACTTTGGCAATCTATCCTGTAGGGGGAGTCATTTTGTTTTCAGAAAACATCGACACCGTAGAGCAAACCCAAGGGCTTATCAAATCCCTCCAAGAAACCAGTCACATTCCTTTATTTATTGGTATTGATGAAGAGGGGGGGCCTGTCAGCCGACTCCACAGCAGTGGCAAAATACCTGCAACCAAGCTCCCGGGAAATGATGCCATCGGGAAAACTAAAGATTCCCAATATGCCTATGGAGTGGGGAGAATACTAGGTAAGGAATTGGCAGCCCTGGGCTTTACAATGGATTTTGCCCCCGTGGCTGATATCAATACGAATCCTAAAAATCCCGTCATTGGTAAACGGGCCTTTGGTCAGGATGCCCAGGAAGTGGCAGAGATGGTGGCAGAGATGGTAAGGGGCCTGCAGGAGGAAAATATCAGTGCTGTAGTCAAACACTACCCTGGTCATGGGGATACAGCCCAGGATACCCATAAGGGGTCAGTAAAGGTCGAGCATGATTTATCCCGCCTAAGACAGCAGGAATTAATTCCCTTCAAGGCAGGAATAAAAGCAGGGGCCGATGGGGTGATGACTGCCCACATCCAGGCTCCCCAGGCTACCGGGTCAGACTTGCCTGCTACCCTTTCTAAGGAGCTGATGGGGCTATTACGGCAAGAACTGGGTCATAAAAAGCTGATTTTTACCGATGCCCTGGAAATGGGAGCAATTTCTCGTCATTGGACCTCCGGAGAAGCGGCGGTAATGGCCTTTGAGTCAGGGGCTGATGTTCTATTAATGCCTGAATCCCTGGAGGATGCCCATGGGGCCCTGCTAAAGGCCGTCCAGGAAGGCAGGATAACCGAGGAACGATTGGAGGAATCGGTGGAGCGGATTCTTTCTGTGAAATATGACAGGGGTCTGTGGGAAGAAAAAAGGGAGCCCCAAAATTCCATTGAAATATTGGGAAATGAAAGCCACAAGAAGCTTGTAGAGGAAATAAAAAGTAAGTTGAGGTAGAATCATGATTCTACCTCCTTTTCAAGACGATTAAAGATGGAGCGAACTCCCTTCCACCAATTTTTATCCTCGGCATATTTTCGGTTGACCCATTGAAAGGGGTCCATATCTTCAGGGTAATCCTTAGCCAGATTAATAACAGTTCTGGCAGCGATGGCGGTGGAATCATTAATATCTGTATTGTACTTCTGCCAGCTGTTGAAGACATTAAAGGGATTATTGGCTATTTCCTTAGCATCCGGATGATCCTTTGGTACGAATCCCTGCTCGTGGCCGGTGATGGCAAATAATACGAGGGGATTAAGCTCAAATTCTTCAGCAGTGGTCATGATGGCAGAAAAGTAGGGTTCCTGAGCTAAGAATGAGTTACGGCTATGTAAATAGGACTTTAGCTTTTCTTCATCGATCTCACGATGATGAAAGTCATGGGGTAGCAAAGGTCTTTCAACGGCTTGAAAGGTCACTGGTGAAGACTCCAGGGGTTTGGCCCATAATTGAACATATAAATGATTAATGAAAAAGATAAATAATGCAAGTAATATGATGGTAGCAAACTTTAACTTGGCCCTTAGGGCCTCAGGAAAGAAGCGGTCTTCCTTGGATGGTTCCCTTGGGCCTGCGGTAGGATCCTGGGTTAACCATTGCTGGGCAGCCTTCAAGGATATCATTTCTCTTTGAAGCTGAGAGATTAGGTTACTGTCTACGGAATACTGTACATGACCTTCAAGCCATTTACATAGGGATTGGGTAAATTCTTTCTCCTGAATATCAAGGTCTAGGGCCGCCTCTAACACATCATAGAATAAGATGTCTCCTCGATCCGATAGGGGACATTTTTCCTCCATAGACTTTAAAATACGGACACGATAAACAGCAGGTATCCTTGACAGATGCTGATTAATGATCTGATTAATGGTATTTTCCAGAATTTCCTTCTGCTTATCCCCATGGTACATAGGAAATCGAATGAAAATATATTCCCTTAGCTTGAGAATATCCTTTTCCATTAGGATCATAAGGGTTTTCATTTCCTTAATTATATCAACCACTTTTTCACATCCTATAAATTAATAATGGAAGCATATTGTAAGATTCTGTAATCATTATATACCAGGGAGGCAGGTTTTTCCATACAGTAAAGGGTATTTGAAGTAATTTTACTAGGGTGTGTCTGAATACTCCGAAGGGTGCAGATTTTACTGAATTTTTGTTCCCAACGCAGCTATAGGGAATTTAACCAGGGATAACCTAAAATTTAATTGCGATGGGTACTAGACAATCTTAGGCCTAAATGCACAGTTCACAATCAGAAATAGATCAGTTCGATTCTGTTAATAGGATTTACTGTAATTAGATAAATTTGGTATAATGGATAAAATTAAACTAATTCTATTCTAGGAGGTAATCATATGCTGGAAATATTAAAGAAGAGAAGAAGTATTAGGACCTATGAGGACATAAAACTGACAGAGGAACAGGTTCAACTGCTTGTAAAGGCAGCCCTGTTGTCCCCCACCTCAAAAAATCTACATGCTTGGGACTTTATCGTTGTTGACAACCCAGAGCTGTTAGAAGCCTTATCCCAGGCTAAATCCCATGGGGGCAGCTTTTTAAAGGGTGCAGCCCTTGGAATTGTTGTATTAGGTGATTCAGCCGTGACTGATGTCTGGGTGGAGGATGCTTCCATCGCAGCTGCCATTATCCAATTGACGGCTGAATCCATGGGATTAGGTTCCTGTTGGGTCCAGATCAGAGAAAGACAGAACAAGGAAGGAAAAGCCGCAGGGGAGGTTGTACAGGAGCTTCTAGAAATTCCAGCCAATAAACAGGTGGTGGCAATCATCTCCCTTGGCTATGGAAAGGAATCAAAAAGGCCCCATTCAGAAGAAGAATTAAAATATGAAAAGGTCCATAGCAATCAATATGGTACTCCATTTGTCCGTTAATTACGCTAATAGGGAAGGGGAAAGGAGAGGAGCATACTATGGAAAAGGTACTGAAGGTTGGTATGATAGGATTTGGATTGGCTGGTAAGGTGTTTCATGCTCCGATGGTGGATAGTATTACACAGCTTGAGCTTACTGCAATTGTGACGAGAAACCAGAATGCAGTTCAATGGATTCATAATACATATCCCTATACAAAGATTGTTTCTGATGCAGATACCCTTTTGGCCGATGAAGAAATTGAGCTTGTGATCATAGCGACGCCCAACACCTTCCATGGGGAGCTAGCTAAGAAGGCGCTGCTGGCGAACAAACATGTGGTAGTGGAAAAGCCCTTCACTATCACAACCCAGGAAGCAGATGAGCTAATTGATCTGGCTAGGGAGCAGCAGAAAATATTATCTGTTTATCATAACAGAAGATGGGACAGCGATTTTTTAACGGTCAAGAGAGTGATAGAGGGTCAGCTGTTAGGAAATTTAGTGGAATATGAAGCTCATTTTGATCGCTTTAGGAATAAATTAAAGGGAAATGCCTGGCGAGAAGAAAACAGGCCAGGCTCAGGGATATTATATGATTTGGGCAGCCACCTAATTGACCAGGCCCTTACCCTCTTTGGGCTCCCCCAGGAGATATCGGCAGACCTGGGAATCCAAAGGGCCGGGGCGAAAGTTGATGATCATTTTGAACTTATTTTCTATTATCCGAGTCTGAAGGTGACCTTAAAGGCAGGATGCCTGGTACGGGAACCCCTTCCTAGATTTATTCTCCTGGGGGATATGGGTTCCTTCGTTAAGTATGGCATGGATGTTCAGGAGGCGGCGCTGAAGGAGGGGTTGACACCTAAAACCCTAAATCCCTGGGGAATCGAGCCTAAGGAAATCTGGGGAATTCTCAATACTGAAATAAAGGGAGTCCATTTCAGAGGTCAAGTGGAAAGTCGACCGGGGAATTATGAGGCCTATTATTCTAATATTTATGAAGCCGTTCGAGGAAGAGAGTCTCTGGTCGTAAAGCCCCAGGAGGCCCGGAATGTAATACGAATCATTGAGCTTGCCATTGAAAGCAATAGACGAAAAAGCAGGATACAGTTTACTTAGTAAAGCCCGTCATTTAGCTAATATTATTTTAATCGTAAGGCCCAGACATCGATAAAATGAAAACGGTGTCTGTTTTTTTTGAAGGAACTTGATAAAAATTATCGAATACTGGGTAGTAAGCAGGCTTCAATTTTAAATCCCAGAAGGAGTAAGTTTATGAAAAAACTGATCTTGTTTATCCGTAGCAATGTCATTACGATATTGCTGATATTAATTACGATCAACAGTGTATTTTTATATCGGCTTCAAAGGGAGGAAAAGCCTTTTTTATCTGAGAAGCCTCGTTACCATTTTTATTTTGTAGGGCAAAACTCCGTAGATCCCTATTGGAAGGAGATTAGACGGGGAGTAGAAGATGCTGCGGCTGCTTACAATGTGGTCGTTGAGTTTAATTCACCTAGGTTTAATAATCCTGAGGAGGAGTTGAAATATCTTGATATTGCCATTGGGGCCCGGGTCGATGGAATCATTACCCACATCTCTAATGGAGTTGATTCAACGGAGCTGATTAACCGGGGCTATCAAGAGGGAATCCCCATTGTAACCATGGAAAATGACAATAAAAATAGCAATCGGAATGCTTTTATTGGTACCAACAGCTTTCTTCTGGGGAAAGAGGCAGGGCAGCTCATGATCGAAGCCACCGAGGGCAAGGCAAAGGTTGCCATCATTGTAAACAGTGATCTAGATCTGGATACCGCCAGTCATAATCTTAGAATTAATGGTTTTCTCAGTGCAATCAAGGACTATCCCGATATGCAGGTGGTAGAGGTATATACATCACAGATGGGGATTTTAAGCGCTGAGGAGATCACCCAGAACATTATTAACAGTCAACCGGAGGTGGATGCCATTTTAACCACCAGTTCCGTTGATACCTTGGGGGCAGCACAAATTATAGTAGATAGAAACAAGGTTGGCAGCATTGCCCTGGTAGGATATGGAGACCTGGAAAATATCTTGAGATATATTACAATGGATATTGTCTATGGCACTGTAATCAGTAATCCTTACCAGATGGGCTATGAGGGGATAAAGGCACTAATAGGCATAAAGGAAAATAACAATGTTTCTACTTTTATTGATACAGGGGTTCAGGTAATCACTGGCAAAAATATTGATCAATACGAAAACCAGAGGGAAGAGTCTAATCAGCAATAGTCTAAGGGAGCAGTCGGTGAATGAATATGAAAAAGAGCCTATTCCATTTTTCAGGAATCAGAAAAAAACTAATATTGTACTACCTGGTGATTACATTAATTCTTGGCCTAACCAGCGTGTTTTCCTATTATAATGCCAAGTTGGTACTGAACAGGCTTAAAACCATTATCTCAGATTATGTCTATTTAAATGACTTGAATCATGACGTAGATCTATTGATGACAGAGGTGGAAAAATATCTGACGACAAAATCCTCCAATGCCCTTTTAAACTATTATACAGTCTATGACACATTAGCCCAAAAAACAGATAATATTTCCCGGGAAGCCTCCTATGATATTAATGAGCTGATGATGAAAGACATAGGCTATTTAATCGATGATCTATTACTGGAGGCAGATCATGCAGTCAAGGCCAAGCGAGGAAGAATTAGTAATGAGTACAATGCCCATTTTACCCGTTCCTATGAAATAAGTGAATATGTAAAACGCTATATTAATCAGCTATTGAATAATAAATTACAGGAGGGCTCAAATCAATATGGGGCCATTACTAAAAATATGACCTTAGTAAGCTACACTAATGTAGTCATTATTGGGATTGCTGTTGCATTTAATATTGCACTTGCGATTATCTTTACCTATCGGCTCACAAAACCAATTATTGAGCTGGCCCATTCGGCAGAAAAAATTTCCCAGGGTGATTTTAGCATTAAGCCCCTTACGATTCATACAGACGATGAAATCAGCATTTTAGCAAAGGCCTTTGATAAAATGGTGGTGAATATCAAAAGCCATATTGACGATATAAAAAATCAGGCAGAGGTAGAAAATCGCTTAAAGGAGCAGGAAATGGAAAACCTCAAGATGAAAAGTCTCCTTAGGGATGCAGAGCTAAAGGCTCTTCAATCCCAAATTAACCCTCATTTTCTGTTTAATACCTTCAATGCTGCAGGCCAATTGGCTATGATGGAAGGGGCAGATCGAGCCTCAGAGTTTATTGAGAATATTGCTCAGTTGTTTCGATATAATTTGAGAAGACTGGACGAGCCTGTAAGCCTAAGGGATGAAGTCAATTATGTTAAAAATTATATGTACATTCTAAAGACTAGATTTGGCGATAAAATAGAATTTAAGATAGATATTCCCCGACATCTCCTAGGGGTAAAGGTACCCTGTACAATTATTCAGCCCATAGTAGAAAATGCCTTTATCCATGGGTTAGAGAATCTGGAACGGACGGGAGAAATACAAGTAAAGGCCGGGGAGATGGACGGTCGTATTTTCGTAACAGTAAGGGATAATGGCATTGGTATGGCACCGGATAAAATAGAATCCCTTATGCTAGCCCATGAGGATCAAGGGGTTATGAAGCATGCCAGCGGAATTGGTATTCATAATGTGGTTGATCGACTGAGACTATTTTATAATATTGAAGCGGTACAAGATGTAATTGAAATAAAGAGCAAGCCAGACCAGGGAACAAGAGTAACCCTCAAATTACCCTATGAAGGAGGGAGTATCAAATGATTAAGCTATTGATCGTTGACGATGAATACATTGTGATTGAGTCAATTCGATTTATAATTGAAAAGCATATTCCCGATGTAGAAATTGTGGGGACAGCCAGGTCAGGAAGAGAAGCCATTGAAAAGGCCTTGAGCCTAAAGCCCGATATCATATTAATGGATATTCATATTCCAGGCATCAATGGAATAGAGGCAATTCGCCATATTAAAGCCTCCAATCACGATGCAATTTTTGTGATTATTAGTGCCTATGAATACTTTCAGTATGCGAAGGAGGCTGTTAAATTGGGGGTTCAGGAATATCTTCTCAAGCCCCTTAATAAAAATAAACTAATTAAAATCATCCATGAGATTTGTGAAATAATTGAAACAAGACGAGAAGCTGTGAAAAGAGAGATGATTTTAATGGAAAAAATAAATATCATCATTCCCCATATGGAAGGACAGTTCATCTCTTCTCAATTATTTAATGATTGTACCCAGGATAACCTTCCCTTTTATGAAGAAATCTTTGGAATGGATTTAGGTAGTGGGTATGTGATGATGGCCCTGGTAGATTCAACAGCGGGAAACAGTAGGGAAGAGGGGTTGCAAAATAGTCTGATGAAGCAGCAGCTCTTTGATTTATTTACGATGCAGTTAAAAAATCTAGGCCCTTGCTTGATTGGGCCGCCGCTGCTAGACCGAATTGTGGCCTATATTCCGGTAGATAAGGTCGCCGATTCAGAAATCAAAAATAAAGCTGCTGACCTGGCTAAGACCGTTGTCGTTAAATTAAATCAAAAGATACACATATCCTATAAAATCGGCATAGGAAGAGCTTATCCCATAGAACATTTAGCTAGATCATATCAAGAGGCCTACAGGGCTGCCTCGGCCTATCATAAGGATAAGGTAGCCCATTTTGAGGATATGGCCCCTTCATTACAGATTCATTATCCCAGTGATGGGGAAAGGATATTACTAGAGCGGATTTTACAGGGTGACGTAAAGGAAGCCCTGGAAGCCTTTTACGATATTTTCCAGGGCCACATATGTTGTGGAGAAAATTTTCAAATGACAAAATTAAAGCTCATTGAGCTTTTTATGCTGATCCAGAGGGTGATCCCCCTAGAGATGAATGAAGGAGAAAACCCTGAAATTGATTATTTGTTTCAGCTCTTAGAAGCAAGGGATAGCAGCAGTCTACAGCTTATCTATGTAAATTATTTAAAAAACCTGTTAATGAGGCTCCAGGAGACGAAAAATAAAAATCTTAATGGATTAATTCTAGATGCCATAGCCTATATAGAAGAAAACTATCGGGAAAATATAAGCCTTGATGATGTGGCTAAAAAAATCAATATGAGCTATCATCATTTTAGTCGATTTTTTAAGGAATCCACAGGGAAAAATTTTATTGATTACTTGACAGAGTTAAGAATTGATAGGGCAAGGGAGACTTTAAAGGATAAGACCTTTAATATTAAGGAAATCTGTTATGAGGTAGGATATACCGATCCGAACTACTTTAGTAAGATTTTCAAGAAATCCACAGGGTTAACCCCTACAGAATATCGAAATAATGTCGTTTCTCAGGAGAGGTGAGAGGGGATGAAAAAAATAAAAAGCCTTAAAACTGCCGTAACATTGTTGCTTTTAAGCGTTTTTATCATGCTTACCCTTCAATTGATCAAGACCATTGACATAGAGATTGGCGCCAATCCAAAGGACAATAATCTAGTGGCTGAGCAGAAGAAAATTAAGGTTGGTTTTTCACTGGGCACCCTGAAAGAAGAGCGGTGGATTAAGGATCGAGATATTTTAATGGCTAAAATTAAGGAGTTGGGCGGAGAAATCATTGTACAAAATGCAAATAATGATGATCAGGACCAGCTAAAGCAGGTGAAATACTTAATCAGTCAAAATATTGATGTGCTGATCTTAGTGCCCAATGATCATCATAAAGCCATCGAGGCTGTTGAAATGGCCAAACGTAACGGAGTAAAGGTGATCTCCTATGACAGACTTGTTTTAAACTCTAATGTAGATCTATACGTCTCCTTTGACAATACTAGGGTAGGAGAGCTAATGGCCCAATCTATTTTACCCCATCTTCCCCAGGGGAATCTTCTAATCGTCAACGGGGCTACCAGTGACCATAATACAAGGTTGATAAAGGAAGGCTATGATAAGGTGTTAAAGGAAAGGGTTGAGGAGGGAAGCATTCAAATCATTGCAGAGGAATGGGCCCCCAACTGGATGAAGGAGTATGCCTACAGTGTTACAGACCAGCTCCTTAGTAAAGGATATGAAATAGATGCTGTGATTGCAGGTAATGATGGACTGGCCGACGGAATTATTGAAGCCCTGTCCCAATACAGATTGGCAGATAAAACCATGGTGGTGGGTCAGGATGCAGACCTGGTGGCCTGTCAGCGAATTGTTGAAGGAACTCAGCTGATGACAGTCTATAAACCTATTGAAAAGCTGGCAGAGGCCACGGCTAGGATCGCTATTCAATTGGCCAAGGGGGATGCCCTATCAAATATTAAATATACCATTAACGATGGAAGCTATGATATTCCATACTATGTGCTGGAGCCCATTGTTGTTGACAAAGATAATATTGATGAAACGATTATTAAAGATGGCTTCCACATGATTGATGAGATTTATCGTAACCTTCCTTAAGAGAATACTTTTATTAACGAATCCAGTGGGAATAGGGCTACTGGATTTTTTTATGAGCAAAATTTTACTATGAATTAGTTCTATAGGGTGAGGAACTCAAAATAGGAAAGCATATCATAAAATGTTACAGCAACAAACTGGTCTTACTGTCAGAATATTCTTGTATAATAGGGAGTAAGGCTGGGAAAACGTTTCTATTAGTTAGAATCCTGGCAGTATTGGAAATTTACCCTATGGATAAACTCCATGGTAAAGGCCAATACAAAAAATAAAATACAAAAGGGGGACAAATGGAATGAAAAAGCGTAAAATAGTTACCTTGTTATTGGCCTTTATATTGGTAATGGGCCTATTGGCAGGCTGTGGCAGCAAACCAAGCGGAGAAGAAACCAGTGGAGGAGAAGTGGTTGAAGAAAAAATTACCGTAGGTCTTTCCTTGCCTACACAAAGAGAGGAAAGATGGGTAAGGGATAAGGAAAAGATGGAGGCCGTGGCAGAAGAAATGGGAATTGAGCTATTGGTTAAGGTTGCCGATGCCAATATGCAGGAACAAATTACCCAGGTGGAGGCATTGTTGAGTCAGGGGATAGACGTGCTGATTTTAGCGCCCCATGATGCCTCAGCAGCAGCTTCCTTAGTTGAGAAAGCAAATCAAGAGGGAGTACCGGTTATTTCCTATGACCGCCTGATCACTAACACCGATAAGCTTGATGTTTACTTATCCTTTGACAATGTCAAGGTTGGAGAGCTCCAGGGTAAATATATTACAGAGCAGATACCAGAGGGGAAATACATCATTATGTCAGGAGCCCCAACAGATAATAATGCAAAGTTGTTTAAGGAAGGGGCAATGAAGTATATTCAACCACTGATTGACAGTGGAAAAATTGAAGTAATCGCTGAGCAGGCAGTGGATAACTGGGTACCAGAAAATGCCCTGAAAATTGTAGAGGCTGCCCTTGCTGCCAATGACAATGAAGTGGATGCCATTTTAGCACCTAATGACGGCACTGCCGGGGGAGCAATTCAAGCCCTAACAGCCCAGGGCCTAGCAGGACAGGTACCAATCACAGGCCAAGATGCTGAAAAATCTGCAGCAAAGCGAATTGTAGAAGGAACCCAGTCTATGACCATCTTTAAGGATACGCGGGAGCTAGGTCAAGAGGCCATTAACCTTGCAGTGAAGCTTGCCAAGGGTGAATCGATTTCCCCCAATGGCCAGGTAGATAACGGAGCCTTTGAAGTACCCTCTGTATTACTGGAGCCTAAGGTTGTTACAGCAGATAATCTACAAGAAATATTGGTTGATAGCGGATACATTACTGAAGCCGATCTAAAATAAAAAGTAATTATTTTTATCATTAGTCACAGGAGGAATAGCTTATGGTTATTCCTCCTATTTTAGAAAGGTGGATTGTGCTATGGATGAATATATTTTAGAAATGCGAGATATTGTAAAGGAATTTCCCGGGGTGAAGGCCCTTGATCATGTAAATCTAAAGGTAAAAAAGGGAGAAATACATGCTTTGGTCGGGGAAAATGGTGCCGGCAAGTCTACATTAATGAAGGTACTAAGTGGGGTGTATCCCCATGGCAGCTACGAAGGAACAATTGTAATCAATGGTAAGGAGCAGCGATCACAAAATATAAAGGACAGTGAAGCCGCTGGGGTGGGAATCATCTATCAAGAGCTGACCCTGATTAAGCAAATGAGTATTTGTGAAAATATCTTTTTAGGCAATGAATATCAAAAATTTGGTCTCATTAATTGGAATCAGGCATTGGTCCATACAAGTAAATTATTAAAGGAAGTGGGTCTTTTAGAGAATCCTAACACGTTGATTTTTAATTTAGGTATTGGGAAGCAGCAGTTAGTCGAAATTGCCAAGGCGCTGTCAAAAAATGTAAGTCTATTAATATTAGACGAGCCCACAGCTGCTTTGAATGAAGATGACAGTGAGAATCTGTTAAATATTATTCGGAAGCTGAAAAAAGAAGGAATCAGCTGTATATATATATCCCATAAGCTGAAGGAGGTTAAGGCCATTGCAGATACCATAACCATCCTTCGGGATGGAAAGACAATTGAAACCTTTCCCAATAATGAGAGAGTCAGCCAGAATAGGATTATTACCGGAATGGTGGGGAGGGAGCTTACCCAATTATTTCCTCGTAAGCCCCATGCTCCAGGGGAAGTTGTTTTGGAGATAAGGAATTGGACTGTCTATAACCCTGAGCTCCCTGACCGAAAGGTATTGGATCATGTGAGCTTCCAGGCTAAAAAAGGTGAAATACTAGGTGTTGCCGGCTTGATGGGATCAGGTCGTACGGAGCTGATGATGAGCATATTTGGTGCCTATGGAATAAACAAATCCGGAGAAGTGATGATTAATGGAGAATCTGTATCTATCAAAAATCCCAGGGATGCGATTGAAAAGGGATTGTGCTATTTATCAGAGGATCGAAAGAAAACCGGACTGGTGCTGATGATGGATATTAAAGAAAATATAACCCTGCCTAGTCTGAAAAAAATTTCCTCAGCATCAGGCATCAATGAAAATGAAGAAATCAAAGTGTCTAACTATTATGTAGATGCTTTAAAAATAAAGACTCCCTCCATAGAACAGAAGACAAGGAACTTAAGCGGAGGAAATCAACAAAAAGTAGTTATTTCTAAATGGCTGATGGCGGCCCCTAAAATCTTGATATTAGATGAGCCCACCAGGGGGATTGATGTGGGGGCAAAATATGAAATTTACAACATTATGAATCAGCTGGTGGAACAGGGTGTAAGTATTATTATGATTTCATCAGAGCTGCCAGAAATATTAGGGATGAGTGACCGAATACTGGTGATGCACGAGGGAAAATTAACAGCCAATTTAAACTGGGAAACCACTGATCAAGAAAAAATCATGCACTATGCAACCGGTGGGGGACAAAACCCTTACGATGCAATTGAGGAGGTTAATTAGATGGGCAGTAAAACTAAAAATCAGCAAAATCCGATGGAAATCATCAAGCTGTCTTTGCGCAATAATATTAAGCAATATACCATGTTTATTGCGCTGATTAGTATTATGATTATATTTTCCCTCTTTAGCGATGTATTTTTCACACCAAGAAACCTATCCACCTTATTTTTGCAGACGGCTCACATTGCAATTTTAGCCTGCGGTGTGGTATTAGTCATCGTGGCAGGTCATATAGACCTTTCTATTGGGGCCGTGGTGGGCTTAACGGGGGCCATTGCAGCCATTCTGCCTGCCCGATATGGAATAGGAATTCTCCCTTCCATTCTAATTACCCTGATGATAGGGGCCTTAATTGGTCTGTGGCAGGGATACTGGGTGGCCTATCGTCAGGTACCCGCCTTTATTGTAACCCTGGCAGGGATGATGATTTTTAATGGGCTTCTGCTGGGCGTCACAAAGGGGGAAACCATTGCTACGGCTGCTGCCTTTAATAAAATTGGTCAGGGTTATTTACCAACCCTATTTTTTGAAAGCACCCCTCGGGATTTCATTCCCCACGATACTACTGTAATTATATGGGCTCTAGTAATCGCTGCCTATCTCTGGTCAGAGCTTAAAAAGCGAAAAGAGAGAATCAATTATCAGTTTGACATATTGCCTAACTCCTTGTTTATACTAAAGATTGCTTTGGTAATTTTATTAATCACTGCTGTTTTTGGAATTATGGCCCTCTATCTAGGCATTCCCTATTCTATTATTTTATTGATGATCATTGGCGGAGGCTACGCCTTCATAACGACAAAAACCACCTTTGGGCGTCATGTCTATGCCATTGGTGGGAACAAAGAGGCTGCAAAGCTTTCAGGAATAGATATTAAAAATAGAACCCTTTGGATTTTTATCTCATCAGGAATATTAGGAGCTGTCGGCGGGATTGTCTATACTGCCAGGGTAGGTTCGGCAGCAGCCTCAGCAGGGCAAAGTATGGAGCTGGATGTGATTGCGGCAGCCATTATTGGCGGAACCAGTACCCTGGGGGGGGAAGGGACCATTATCGGTGCCATCATCGGTGCCCTGGTAATGACTACCCTGAACAATGGAATGCTGCTCCTTGATGTGGGGACAACACAACGATTAATTGTTAGGGGATTAGTGCTATTGTTGGCTGTCTGGGTGGATATTTCAACTCGTAAAAAAGAATAGATAAATCATTGAAAAAAATAAGGTATAAAGCCCTAAGGAATACCTTAGGGCTTTAATCATTTATTTCTCTCCAATCACCACATACATTTCTTCATTGTCAATTTCCTTGATAATCCTTAAGTCTGCATTGGATAAGTACCCTTTAATTACCGTAAGCGACGGCAAATTATCTTCGGCAACTGCATAAGAGGCATCTTTATGGAGACGATTGATTGCTTCTCTGCTTTGGGAGTGACAAATAGCAAGCTTGCCACCAATTCCCAAGTATCTGTTGAGATTGTTAATGGCTGATTGTTTATCTTTAAAGTGCGGGAAAACCGAATAGCAGATAACAAAGTCAAAGGATGCCTCTGGCAAATCAGCTTTAAAAACATCATCGCAAACAAAGGTAACATTATTAAGAATGTACTTTCTTCTAGCAACCTCCAGCATTTTTTCTGAAACATCGATTGCCACAATGCTTCCTTCCGTACCTACCTGTTCCGCAAGAAGGGGGATTAAAACTCCAGTTCCTGTGCCTACATCAAGTATTCTTGCCCCCCAGTCAATATTTAGCAGACTGATAATATACTGAACCCTATTCATATCATGCTGACAGACCGTATCCCATTTTTCAGCCATGGAATCAAAAAATTCCCTTTGGGTATTCATGATGCTAATCCCTCTCTTTTAATAAAATTATTTTTTTGTAGCACAAAAACGATTGCGGGAACAAACAGGATTTGTATGACAATCCCCGGTATCCCCTGGGTAATTGCCCCTGTGATAAATACAAGGGGACCAGGAAGCTTAGCCATAAAGAAGGAAGCCAGGGCCCATACCACAATGGAGGACATAATTCTACCTGCGATCATACTGCCAAGTAATGAAACATAAACATTCAGCCTACATCTTTGATACAGGAAGCTTGTCATCGCCCCATAGGTAGCCAGCTCAAATACCATAAAGGGTAGTACCGGAAAAGCTGGAGGCATACCTGTAAGTAATGAGCTTACGATTGGTGTAATTGCCCCTACCGCCAGGGCAAAGGGCAGGCTGACTACAAATCCGGCTATGAGAACCGGAATGTGCATGGGTAAAAAGGTGGAGCCTGATCCAAAGCTGTGAAAGATCATGGGCAAAATTAATCCCAAAGCGATAAAAAGCCCCGATAATATAATTTCCCTTACTGATTTGTTTTGCATAAAAATCCCCCTCATTAGTTTAAGAACAAAATAAAAAACCACAAAAAGGGCTATTTTCTAATAGCATCCCTTCGTGGTTTCATTTTCATTAATTAGTTTCATTATCCTAAGCCTTCGTGGCTTTGTTTTTCAATAAATAATATATCACATCTGACTGCTCTACGTCAATTGTCTTGGTAAATTTTGATTATCTTCTCCCCCTTACTGTTTTCCGTTGCTTACTTTATCTAATTGACCAAGGACTGAAGCAAAATTCTGCTCCTGCTTGCTTTTTTCATAGGATGCAAAGGGGCAGCCCCGTTCTTTGATTCGCTGCAAAATTGACTCCATTGGAAATTCTTCAGGCCGCAGGTCCCTTGTTACCTCATCCCAAAAGAGGGGAGTTGCCACCAGGGCTTCGTTGTTTCCACGAAGGGAATAGGGAGCAATAATGGTTTTTCCCACTGCATGCTGTAAATAGTCCACATACAGGCGATTACCTCTTTTTTTCTTCATTCGCTCTGTAGTGAACCAACGGGGCTCAAGACTTGTTACATATTGGGCGGCAAAGCTTGTAAAGGCCCGTGTTTCATCATAGGTAAATTGATCGTCCGGTAAGGGAATATAGAGCTGCAAGCCTTTGTTTCCCGAGGTCTTAATAAAGGAGATTAGTTTTAATCGATCAAAGACCTCTTTTAAAATCAGGGCTGCCTCTATAGCAAGGTTAAAATCATTCCTGGAGGGGGGATCTAGATCAAATACAATTTCTGAAGGCATGGATGAGTCAATGGTATTAAAGGGTACATGGAGGTCTATGGCTCCCTGATTCCCCAGCCATACCAGGGTGGGCAGGCTGGAGCAGACAATGTAATCAATGTCATCCATTAGATAGGTTTCCACAAAATCTGGGGCATAGCTAGGACAGCTTTTTTGGTAAAAGGATTCTCCTGTAACACCGTGGGGGTAACGGATTGTCGTCAAGGCCCTGTTTTCTAAGAAGGGCAGTAAATGGGGAGAAATCTCAATTAAATATTGAAGATAGGCAAGCTTTTGAACATGAGGCCAAATTTGCTTGTTTGGGTGGGTGACATCCACCCCTTGTCCTTCTATCATAACTGTGTATCTTTCCTTTTGCTTTTCCATTGGTTTACTCCCTTCTTAAAATCATGCTGAATAGTTGAAGATTTATAAAATAAAGTCTACAAAGCTTGCAGAGCGTAAGGCTCCGCTGCTGACAAAGCCTCGGCCCTTTAGTTTGCATTTTATGACAGGTTGCAGATAGACAAAATCGCTATCCTCCTTCAGAAAAATCTTTTCTGCTATGGTAAAAAAGGCCTGTCGCTGGTTTGAACTCATTCCCTTCTGGATTATTCCCAGGGGGCTTCCGTCCAGATGGGTGCATAGGAGGGCCTTATCTTTTTTTTGATAGCCGCTGATGATTGCCTCTGTCTCAACCCAGTGAATAACTTTTAGCCAATTGTTGGAACGCTTGCCCAGGTAAAGAGAATTCTTTTTCTTAGCCACCATTCCTTCCCGATGGTTACGTTTTAAATCATCAAAGAAGGCCAATCCATCGACTTCAACGAAGGGAACTACAAGGATATTAGCATAGGGCAGCTGAAGCTTTGAAAGGATCTCCTTTCTTTCAATCAAAGGGACATTTCTCAAATCGTTTCCTTGATAATATAAAATATCAAAGATCAGGTAGGTGACCGGAGATGCCTTGGCCTGTTGAAGAATCTTAGCCTGGTTTTTCATAAAAAAACGACGAATGATTTTCTCAAAGTCTTCATTTTCTTTGGAGTCCATGGATACAACCTCTCCATCCAATATGATTGACTCATCAAAGGGAAAAAGCAGCTCAGGAAATTGTCTATTGACCAGGGATTGATTTCTGGTATAGAGCTTTGGCTCATCTATATTAGAATATTCAAGACGAATGCCGTCATATTTCCTTTCAAAAATATAATCTGATGAAGAAAAGGGGCTAGGGGCCGTTTCAAGGAGCATAAGGGGAAAGAACATGGGTTAAGCCTTTTTTCGACTGTTAGAGGTCTTTTTACGAGAAGACTTTTTAGGCTTGGTCTTTTGAATACTTTCCTCCAGGGCCTTCATTAAATCAATGACATTATCGGTCTTCATTGCCTCGACGCCCTTTTCATTTTCCAGCTTTTCCTGAATTAATTCCATTAGGGCTGTTCTGTACTCATCGGTATACTGATCCGGGTTAAATTCCTCTGTCAATTGATCAATCAGAAGGGCAGCGGTATCCAGCTCCTTGGGAGACAGCTCTATTTTTTCTGGAATATTGGGAACCTCCCCAAGGGCCCGCACTTCATCGGGATAATGGAGGGTTTCCATGATTAGCACCTGTTCATAGGGGCGTATAGCCGCAAGTCGCTCTTTAGACCGGATCATAATTTTTGCCAGGCCGATTTTGCCTGTCTTGGTAAGGGAGGTTCTGAGAAGGCTGTAGGCTTTTACGCCACCGTCCCCTGGGCTAAGGTAATAGGTGCGGTCAAAATAAATCGGGTCAATTTCTTCTAGCTTGATAAAGTTAATAATATCCACGGCCTTTGCCTCTTGCTCCTTTTTCAGCTGCTCCAATTCCTCCTGGGTCAGTTCAACAAATTTATCTGGAGCATATTCAAAGGCCATGACAATGTCCTCGGGCTTTACCTCCTCTTGACAATGCTCACAGGTTTTTTTATAGCGAATGGGGGTTTTACATTTTTTATGAAGCTGTCGAAGCTTAACATCCTTGTCTTCAGTGGCTGAGTGGAGCTTTACGGGGATACTGACAAGGCCAAAGCTTATACTTCCTTTCCACATGGTATGCATCAATAACACCTCACATTTTTTTCATAGTTTTTGCAGGGATTAGCTTTTCATTCATAGAAGAGTAAATTTCATTGAAACAAAAATGTTTTAGTTAAAACGAGTTAAGAATGGAGGGATTAGATGAGTCACTATCAGTGCAGCCATTGCAGCTATATCTACAAACCGGAAAGAGGAGACTGGACCCATGAAATTCAAAAGAATACCAGATTTGAAGAACTTCCAGAGGATTGGCGATGTCCCACCTGTAATCAGCCCAAGGTTGCCTTTAAAGAAATTAAAAGATAAACTACAATATAAAAGCCAGTCTAACATTTTATCGATGTTAGACTGGCTTGTTAAGTTGTTATTACATAGCTTCTGTGGTATAGCCGCTGGTGAATTGGCTGTTATATAGGTCAGCATAGAAGCCCTTTTGCTCCATTAGCTGCAGATGGGTTCCTTTTTCAATCACACTTCCGTTGTTCATCACCAATATTAGGTCAGCCCCTTTGATGGTGGATAGCCTATGGGCAATGACAAAGCTGGTTCTTCCCTTCATGAGGGCTGTCATGGCTTTTTGTATATAGATTTCTGTTCTAGTATCAACGCTGCTTGTGGCCTCATCAAGTATCAAAATTGCCGGATCTGCCAGAATGGCGCGGGCAATGGTAATTAACTGCTTTTGTCCCTGGGAAATATTTGAGGCCTCTTCGTTTAAGACCGTATTGTATCCGTCAGGCAGGGTTCTAATAAAGTAGTCAGCCTGGGCTGCCTTGGCAGCATTGATAATTTCCTTATGGCCTGCTCCTTTTCGGCCATAGGCAATGTTGTCTTCTATGGTACCGTTAAACAGCCAGGTATCCTGCAGCACCATGCCAAAGATATGACGAAGATCCTGACGCTTCATATCTCTAATATCAATTCCGTCCACGGTGATTTTTCCCCCATCAATTTCATAGAATCGCATTAGCAAATTGACCAGCGTAGTCTTTCCAGCCCCCGTAGGGCCAACGATGGCGATGGTCTGCCCCGGTTTGACATCGATATTCATATCTTCAATCAGGGTTTCATCAGCCTGATAGCCGAACCTTACACCATCAAAGTGGACCTCACCCCTGGGGAAGGGAATGACCTTTACATCTGGTGAATCAGCTTCCTCTTCTTCCTCATCAAGCAATTCAAAGACCCGTTCAGCTGAGGCCACGGTGGATTGAAGGATGTTGGCAATATTAGCGGTTTGGGCAATGGGCTGGGTAAATTGGCGGGCATATTGAATAAAGGCCTGTATATCACCAATTTCAATACTTCGTTTTGTAACCATTACGCCCCCGGCCACACAAATGATGACGTAGCCGATGTTATTGACGAAGGTTAAAAGGGGAAAAATCATGCCCGAAATAAATTGAGCCTTCCAACCTGCTTCATAGAGGCTTTCATTAATTGTCTTGAATTTCTCGATGGACTCCTCCTCGCGGCCAAAGACCTTTATGATTTTATGACCGGTGTACATTTCCTCCACATGACCATTTAGTTCCCCCAGAGCCCTTTGCTGGGCTGCAAAATATCCCTGGGACCGTTTAGCGATGGAGGTGGTAACCAAAGCACTTAGGGGAAGGATAATAATTGTAACCAGGGTTAGCAGCGGACTGATGGTCAGCATCATCACCACAACTCCCAGAAGGGTCACGAGGGAGGTGATGAGCTGGGTCAGACTTTGCTGCAGGGTACTGCTGATATTATCCACATCGTTGGTGGCCCGGCTTAAAATCTCCCCATGGGTTCTGGAATCAAAGTAACGTAAGGGTAGCTTTGTAAGCTTATGCTTAACATCCTTTCTCATATCATAGACGGTTTTCTGTGCAATGTCTGCCATAATAAACTGTTGAATGTATCGAAACAACGCACTAATCAGATATAAAACAATTAATATGATTAATATTCTGCTGATGTATTCAAAATCCACCGCCGCCCCAGGGATATTTTGCATTCTTGCCATAACCCCTTCAAATAGCTTGGTGGTGGCCATTCCCATTACCTTAGGACTAACGATGCCAAATACAGTACTTAAAATTGCCATAATTAATACGGCCAGCAGCTGAAGCCCCCTGGGCTTTAAGTAGCCCATAAGTCTTCTCATGGTGCCTTTAAAATCCTTAGGCTTATCCACTGGGCTCCCCATGGCCATTCCACCCATGGGGCCCCTATGGGACCTGTTGACTTTACGCTTATGTTCTTCCTTCATGCCAATTCCTCCTCAGACAGCTGGGATGATACAATTTCACGATATACCTCACAGGTATTCAAGAGGGATTTATGGGTACCCATCCCAAGGATTTTTCCTTCATCTAAGACGATGATTCTGTCAGCATCCATAACCGTACTAACTCTCTGGGCTACAATGATGACCGTTGCATCCTTTGTTTCTTTTTTCAAGGCGGCCCTTAGCCTGGCATCGGTCTTAAAATCAAGGGCTGAAAAGCTATCATCAAAAATATAAATTTCTGGCCTTCTAACCAGGGCCCTTGCAATGGAAAGCCGCTGTTTTTGCCCTCCTGAAACATTGGTACCCCCCTGGGCCAGTAATGAATCGTAGCCTTCCTTCATTCCACTGATGAAGTCTGAAGCCTGGGCAACCGTTGCAGCCCCTTCAATCTCCTGCTGGGTTGCGTCTTTTTTGCCAAATCGAATATTATCTGAAATCGTACCACTAAAAAGTACGGATTTTTGTGGTACAAAACCTATTTTATTTCGTAGATTTTCCTGGGACATTTCCCTTACGTCAATTCCATCCACGAAAATGCTGCCCTGACTGATATCGTAAAATCGTGGTATCAAATTGATTAAGGTAGACTTTCCAGAGCCGGTTCCTCCAATAATGGCTGTTACCTCCCCGGGCCCTGCACTAAAGGTAATATCCTTGAGGGCAGGCTGCTCTGCGCCGGGATAACTGAAGGTAACCCCTTTAAATTCTACAAATCCCTTGAGGCTTTGTTCTAATCGTGGCTTAGAGGGATCTTTAATCTCTGTTTCTGTCTCCAGCACCTGGTTAATCCGTAGAGCAGAGGCTTGAGCCCTAGGAATTAAAACAAACATCATGGAAACCATAATAAGGGAAAACATAATCTGCATCACATATTGTACAAAGGCCATTAGATCTCCAACCTGCATATTCCCTTCATTAATACGAATTCCCCCAAACCAAATGACAGCCACCGAGGTAAAATTCATAATAATCATCATAGCGGGCATCATGACAGCCATAATCTTATTTACTCGAATGGCAGTATTGGTCAAATCTAAATTAGCGTCATTAAATCGTTCCTTTTCGTGATCTGTTTGATTAAAGGCTCTGATCACCCGGATGCCTGTAAGGTTTTCCCGAAGTACTAAATTTAATTTGTCAAGCTTCACCTGCATTGCCTTAAATAGGGGGATTCCCTTGGCTGCCACAAGACCAATGGTGCCTGCCAGCAGCGGGAGAACGAACAGGATGATTAAGGAAAGGGATTGATCCCTTGACACAGCCATAATAATTCCCCCAATACACATCATGGGGGCACTGATCATCATCCGTAGCATAACGATTAATACCTGCTGCACCTGATTAATGTCATTGGTTGTTCTCGTTAATAGGGTGGCAGTTCCAATTTTATCAAACTCATGCAATGAAAAGCCTTCTACCTTTGAGAAGACCCTGTAACGAAGGTCTTTTCCATAGCCTGTAGCCACCCTTGAAGAAAGGTAGCTTCCCCAAATGGCGCAGAAAACTCCCCCGGCAGCCACCAGCAGCATCATACTGCCTACCCGTAAAATGTAGGCTGTATTGCCTGTTACAATGCCTGTGTCTACGATGTCTGCCATAAGGGTTGGCAAGAATAACTCCGCAATGGATTGAAGCAGCACCAAGGTTAAAACCGCTGCCACCTGAGCCCTATAGGGCTTTAAATGTTTAAATAATTTAAGCATGAACATCCTCTCCTGTAAGTTATACCATTTAATTGTTTTTAAAGAGACCCTTAAGGGCTTCTAGTCCCTTGATGATTGCCTCCAATTCCTCCTGAGTTGCCCCTAAAAGCTTTTGTCCCAGCTTTTCCTCTAACCTTTCATGGAAGGCCGCATGCATCATTTTTTCCGACTCCCTGTTAATGGATACGTGAACAACTCTGCGATCCTCCTTGCTTCTGGTCCGAACCACATGGTTATTCTTTTCAAGCCTATCGACTATACCAGATATGGTGCTATTGGAGAGACCCAGGGCTTCACCCAGCTCACTGATCTTCATGGGGCCGTTTTTGCCAAGGGTAGCCAATACCATGATTTGAGGTGCTGTAAAGCCAGTTTTGTCAAAGGTATTTCGCATACTATCCTTTAATAAATGATTAATATCTTTAAGTAGGTAAAATATTTTTCTACCTTCCTTTCTATGCATTTTTAACCCTCCTGTCCCTTAATATACACAAAATACTAACCATATTGTTTTGTGCTGAAATATTTTCTGTGCGAAATATAATAGTAGTATACCCCTCAAGGCTGACTAAATCAACCCTTCAATTCTTAAATTTCTATAAACTTAGACAAGAAACTGCTACAAAAAAAGAACCCCACCAGATGGTGGCGTTCTTTACTTTAGTTTTAATAAACTTTCCTGCTACAACAACTTGCTCCGCAAGACGGGGCATAGCCGCTTTGTTTAGTTGTAATATTAAGCTTTAACCCCAATTTCCCTTTGCAGCTGCTTTAAAATGGTATTGAACTGGGGGATAAGGGCAACCACAATACAAATCAATGTATCAGTTCCAATAATAAATCCGTTAACGGTAAAGGAATAGTAGAGCACATTCATTCCCTCCGGTGCATATTGGCCGAAAAAGATCACCCCCGATAAAAAGCTCATGAGGAATCTGCCGAAGCCTCCGATAAAGCAAGAAACAGCAAGGTTTTTACGGTAAAGGCCAGCTAAACCCATGGCGCCGAAGGCCAGGGGATAATCAAGAAATAGCTGAGCCCAATGGACCACATAGGGATCTTGAATTAATTGCAGGAATCCGTAGGCAAAGCCTGCAATAATCCCTGGAATTGGTCCGAAGATTACCGCAAAGAAAAACATAGGAAGCATACTGGCAGGGGTGATACTTCCTCCCTGGGGAAAACGGTATAGCTTAATGTAGGATAGAACAAAGGCAAGGGAAATACAAAGACTGCCATAGACAATAACCTTCGTGTTAAAGGTAGTCTTATTTCGGTTTTTACCAAGATACAAAAAGAGGCCGGCAGTTACTAAAAGCGCGGCTAAAATACCCCAGGTAACGGGTTTTAATTCAAATAGTTCTGTAAACATATGGTTCATCCTTTCTTTCATCGCTGGATGCAAAAAAACGTGAAAGGAAATCCTTTCACGTTAAAGACGTCGAAAATGCTTCCCTACGCAGGTGTTAACCTACAGGTTCGAAGGGTTGGAGAATTCCTCTCAGCCAATGGCACCCCTAGCGATATTTTTTTTAATTATAACATATTTTAGGGGAAATGAAAATAATGATTTGAAATTTTCCAATGATAGGCCACGACCTATTATTCTGTACCACGGATAAAAATAAATACCAAGAAGAGTAGTCGAAAGATTTTTTTAACTATTATCAACGTGGGTATATGGTATAATGTCAATAGATTTTCAATAGAATTCAGTAGAAAATATATGATGAATTGAGGCGATAATATGAAAGTCTTGGCATTGTTTAAAACCTTAAGGGCAAGGCTGGGAGAGGGCCTGAGAAGGTTTCCGATTGCTCTTATAATGGCGGCGCTGACAGTAGCAGTACTGATCTATATGAATCATTTGGATTATTCCCATCGGGGTGTGATTTATGAGAATTTGGTCAGAATGGCCATGGTCTTTGCCCTAGGTATTCCACTCTTTCTATGTATTCAGGTGCTTATCGAGAGGATGGTAATGAAGGGAAGAAATAGGATGCTGGTATACTTGTTGGGGGCAGCAGCCCTTGGCTTGTATTATCTTTTTCTGCTAGGGAATTTTGAAATGGTGGAAGTGACTCGATACATTGCCATTAGTTTATCGCTATACCTTGCTTTCTTTATTATTCCCTACTATAAAAGGAAGGAAGGCATTGAACTTTACGTGCTTAAGCTATTGGTAAGCTTCTTCATTGCCTACTTATATTCTATGATTTTATTTCTAGGCTTGGCGGCAATTATCTTGACCATCAACGGACTTTTTTCTGCCAATATTCCAGGGAAGGTTATTTTTGACATCTGGCTGCTAGTGGCAGGAATTTTTGCTCCAGCCTATTTTTTATCAGAGATTCCTCCGGCTGACGAAACTCCTTCCCTTGAACAATATTCAAGGGTCATTCAAGTGCTGCTGACCTATATTGTCATGCCCTTACTAAGTGTATATGCCACTATTTTATATATTTATTTTGGGAAGATTTTAATTAAAGGTCAATGGCCGATTCAGATGATTTCCCATCTTGTGCTCTGGTTTGCAATTATCAGTGCTGCAGTGATATTTGCCATTTACCCCTTACGTGAAAAGAACCCCTGGGTGAAGGGCTTTACCACATGGTTTCCCAAACTGATGCTACCCCTATTGGGGATGATGTTTGCTGCCATGGGAATTCGTATAGGGGACTACGGAATAACAGAAAATCGGTACTTTGTTATGGCCGGGGGGATATGGATTACGGCTTCCATGCTCTATTTGATTTATAAAAGGGATGCAAAACCGATTTTTCTTCCCAAGCTCCTTACCATTATTCTGATCGTTTCAGTTGTAGGCCCCATTAGTGCCTACTCAGCATCTAAATACAGTCAAAATCAGCGTCTTTATCATATTTTAGAGGACTATAATATGGTAGAAAATCAAAAGGTAGTTAAGGCTAAGGAGGAGATCCCCCTTGAGGACCAGAAGGAAATCAGCAGTATATTATCCTACTTTGAAGGCTCCCATGGTCTGAAAGAGGTTAAGGCTTTACCGTCAGACTTCCGAATTATCGATATGAAGGAGGTGCTGGGCTTTCCCTATATTAGTCCCTATGATTACGCTAATGCCCATTCCTATCATAGCTATATGCTTGATGAGGAGCAGGAAATCATTGATGTTCATGGTTACGATTATTTCATCAATCATAGATTTCCATGGAAGAGTCAAAGCAACAGTCCTCATCAGGGGCCATTATCCTATGAATATAGCAATAATTATCTAAAGATCCTCTATGATGGAAGCATCATTTTTGAAAAGGATCTAGCCATAATTACTGAAGAAATACACAGAAACAATGAGGGGAACGGCCAGTTGACTCAGGATAAGATGCGCTATAGTGAAAAAAATGACCAGGCTGAAATTGTTATCTTGTTTAAGGATATTGGTATCAGTGAAGATCACGAAGCAGAGGAATTGACTCTGAAATCTGCGGAATTTTATCTGCTGGTGAAATTAAAATAATTAGGTCTAAGGCCCCCTGGAGTATACTGCTTCCAGGGGTGTTTTTTGGTAAAATTTGTGGTAAAATGATATGAAAATCAATTGCAAGATTGGTTCATTATAGAAGTTAAGAAAAGAAAGTATTGAATAGGAGGATTTTAGGTGGCTATACAGGAGGAAGTAGAAATATCAGAAAAAAGGGGATCAAAGGGCTTTCTTAAGCTCCTTACCTTTTTGACACTATTTGTGCTATTATTGGCAACAGGAATTTCTTCATATCTACTTTTAGATTTTGCTCAAGAAATCTATGTGAAACAAGGACTTCAGCCTAGTTCCACAGGGGCCGATGCTAAAGACGCGGAACCAATCCTTGGGGAGGCAGTGCCAAAGAAGTCAATGGACACCCTTTATCAAATCAGTAATAATACCACTGAGCGATCAGGTGAGGATTTAGCAGCACTGAAATCTGAGGTAGTGCGGATAGAGACCACCGCTGGACATGGCTCCGGTGTCGTAATTAATAAAGAAGGTTATATTATCACCAGTACCCACGGGGTCCAGGATAGAGGGTCAGTCACTGTTTATTTTCAAAATCTTTACAAGCAGGGAGTCGAGGCGACTGTTGTGAAGCTTGATGAGGTAAAGGGGTTGGCGTTGGTTAAGCTTGATAAACTGCCCCAGGGAGTGGAGGTCGTAACGATACCCTTAGAAGTCTCCTCAAAGCTGATACTAGGAGATACTGTCATTGCCATTGAAGGACCAAGGGGGTTAATGAATACTGTGGTGGAAGGAAAGGTCTCTGCTTTAAAAAGTGTTGATAATGTTAATTATATAGAAACCACCGCCCACCTTTCTTCCCATGGCGCCGGTGGAGCATTGCTGAATAAAAGGGGTGCCCTAGCAGGCATTTATACCATTTTGCAATCTGAAGAAAGCAATGTTGTCATTTCCTCGGAGGAGATAATTGATTTTTTAGATGATTTTTCTGAGAACAGTAGGTAAGGATAGGGTGAAGTCAATGAAGCTGGAGCGTTTGCTGGCAATTGTTATGGTACTGATGAATAGGGAAAAGGCTACCGCTAAGGAGCTGTCTGAGATTTTTGAGGTGTCAGGACGAACCATCCAAAGAGATATGGAGGCCATCAACCTGGCTGGAATTCCTGTGGTTTCCTATCAGGGGCCTAAGGGAGGCTATGGCATTATAAAGGAATATCGAATTGATAAGAGCTTTATCACCGATTCAGAATATCAGCTTCTGTTAACAGCCCTCAAGGGTGTAAACCAGGCTTATCAAGACCGGAAAATACAAAATATGATTGAAAAGCTCACGGTAATCAAGCATGCTGATCAAACAAAAGGGGATGGGATAATTTTTGATTTCAGTTCCTGGGGCGATTCTGCCAGAAGAAAGGAAAAAACAGCCCTAGTCAAAAGGGCCATTGAAGAGCAGCGCATCATTCAATTTGAATATCATAACTTGAAGGGGCATTCCACCACCCGCTGTATCGAACCCTATACCTTGCTTTTAAAGGTCAATAATTGGTATGTCTATGGGTACTGCCAAATGAGGGAAGCCTTTCGGCTATTTAAGCTATCGAGGGCAACGAATCTGATACTTGGAAAAGAGAGCTTTGCACCTAGACAAGAGATACCGCCATTAACCCTCGATGATACCGATGATCGAGAGGTAGTGAAGCTGAATTTACGGTTTAATCCCTCGGCCTTAAATCGCCTGGAGGATTTATTTGATTTAGAGGAGCTAACCTACGCTCAGGATGGCTATATTTATGTTTCGGTCTCTTATCCCGAGGACGAATGGGTCTATGGAATGCTCTTAAGCTTTGGGGATATGGTTCAGGTCCTGGAGCCTCCTCATATAAAAAAAATCCTTCGAGAGCGGGCAGAAAAAATCATTGAAATTTATCAGCAATAGGACAATCTGTTGTCTCATTTCCTCCCCTGGACAAGATAGTCAAAACTTTGAAATTTGAAGAATAAATAACAATTATTATTGTCAAGAGCGTGGATAATTATTTTAGATTGTTATATAATGTTCATAAGAGACCAACAGGTTTCAGGAGAAATGGAGTGAAAAAAATGGACAATGTATTGAGTATCATAAAAGATAGTACCTTAACCTCTGAACAAAAGGTAATTGCTCTGGCAAAGGCAGCTGAAAACAGCCTTAGGGTGTTAACGCTTGATGAGGCCATCGAAGCTGATCGAAAGGCCGGAATCATTTGTGACTTGTTTGAGGGAAATGCCCCCTATAGACCAAGGTATATTGTTCCTGACTATAATCAGCTGATGCAGGAGGGCTGTAAGTTTTTAAGACTGCTCCCCCCCACTACAATCTGGGAGGCTGTCAATACCCTGCTGATTTTTTATAAGCATGTCCCATCCATTACTACTTTCCCCGTTTATGTAGGAAATATTGATACACTGCTTGAACCCTTTATTGAAAACGAAGAGGAGGCCTATCAAGCCATTAAGCTCTTTTTAACCCATATTGACCGAACCTTGACTGATTCCTTCTGTCATGCCAATATTGGGCCCAAAGATACTAAGGCAGGAAGGCTAATACTAAGGGCAGAGAAGGAGCTGGAGAATGCTGTTCCTAATATAACCATTAAGCTTAATCTTAAGACCCCCGATGAATTGGCCCTGTTGGCTATTGATACAGCCCTTAAGACTGCAAAACCCAGCTTTGCTAATGATGAAATGTTTATTTCTGATTTAGGAGAGGACTATGGTATTGCCAGCTGCTACAATGGATTACCCATAGGAGGAGGAAGCTATACTTTGGTACGCCTAAATCTTGCTGCCCTGGCAAGGGAAGCAATGGATGAGGCAGATTTCCTTAATCGGGTGCTGCCAGAGGGGATAAAGCATATGGCAGCCTATATGGATGAACGGGTAAGATTTTTAGTGGAGGAAAGCGGATTTTTTGAGAATCATTTTCTGGTAAAGGAAGGTTTTATTAAAAAGGACCGATTTACAGCCATGTTTGGGATGTTTGGTCTGGCTGAGGCCGTGAATCACTTGATAAAGGCTGATACCTTGAAGGACAAATTTGGACACGGCCAAAGGGCTGACGAGCTTGGGGTAAAAATTATTGCCAAGATGGATGAGATTGTAAAGGCCCACCATAATCCCCATTGTCAGGTATCCGGCGGCAATTATCTATTACATGCCCAGGTTGGAATTGATACAGATAAGGAGACTAGCCCAGGCTGCCGTATTCCCATTGGCCATGAGCCTGAGATCCATGAGCATCTACTACATTCAGGGCTGTTTCATCCCTATTTTCCCTCAGGAATTGGTGATATCTTTACCTTTGACTCAACCACCGAAAGGAACCCACGATATATTCTGGACATTATCAGAGGAGCCTTTCAAGAGAAGGTGCGATATTTCTCCTTGTATTCCAGTGACTGTGATGTAATTAGAATTACAGGGTACCTGGTGAAGCGATCTGACATCGAAAAGCTCAACGCAGGGGAACAGGTATTACACGATTCAGTTGTCCTAGGGCTGGGAGCGGTGAAAAATCAAAGGGTTCTTGAAAGAAGAGTGAGGGAAAATGAGTAAGGGCTATGTAAATCGTATTTTACCCTTTAGCTCGGTAGACGGACCGGGAAACCGAACGGCTATATTTCTTCAAGGGTGTAATTTTAATTGCCTTTACTGTCATAATCCGGAAACCATTAGCCGATGCAGCCACTGTGGCAACTGTATAACCCGTTGTCCCTATGGTGCCTTGACCCTTGATGACCGAAAGGTTACCTGGAATCAAGAAGCTTGTGAAGGCTGTGATGAATGTTTAAGGGCCTGCTGTATTGACAGCTCTCCTAAGGTGAAGGAGATGACCGTTGAAGAAGTGGTGACTGTCATCAAAAAAACAAAGGCCTTTGTTTCTGGTATCACTGTCTCAGGGGGAGAATGTACCCTGCAGATGACCTTTTTAAAGGATCTCTTTAAAGCGGTAAAAAAACTGGATTTATCCATATTCATTGATACCAATGGTTCTCTTCCACTGTGGGAGGACCAGGAATTTTTCAATCTATTTGATATGGCCATGGTAGACCTAAAGGCATTTGATCGAGAGGAACATCTAAGCTTAACCGGGGTGGACAATGATACCGTCCTTGAAAATATAACCTATTTAGCAAGACATAAAAAGCTTTATGAGGTCAGAACTGTGGTGGTGGAAGGACTATTAAATAATTTCCGGACCATTGATGAGACCAGTCGATTAATTGCCTCCTTAGACCCTAATATTGGGTATAAGCTGATAAAATATAGACCCCTGGGGGTTCGTGAAGGAATGGTACAGGGGAATACTCCTTCTGTCGAGACCATAGAAAAGCTGACACAACTGGCTGCAAAAAATGGATGCCGTAACTTAATAGAAATATAAGGGGATGTGCCTCTTTTATGGTATCTTGAGGATATAAATTATTTGGGTAACGGATGTTTATAATTTTATTTAGTCGGTAGGGCATCCTTTAACTCGGAGTTATTGGATGTCCTTTGATTTATGTACAAAAAATCTCTGCTTTCTATTCTTAATTTATAGTAAAAAAAAATTGTATAAATAGTACTTTCCTATAATAAAAAAAGCCTCTATACCCATGGTATTGATGGCTTCATATCACAATTTCTCCTGAAATAAATTTTTGTGTGTTGGGGTGGGAGGGCCGATTGATTAACTCCTTGGCATTTCCCATTTCTTCTATAACTCCATGATTCATAAAGGCAATGTCACTGCAAAGTCGTTTCGCTTGCTGTATATTATGGGTGACCATAATAATCGTGGGAGAATAGGCCTGATAATATTGCTTGATGTTATTTTCAATTACCAGCATGGAAGCAGGGTCAATATTTGCTGTAAATTCATCCAAGATTAATAGAGAAGGATTGAAAACTAATCCCCTTGCCAGGGCTACTTTTTGAGCTTCTCCACCAGAGAGGGTCCAGGCTTTTTGATCCTTAATATGAAAAATATCCATTGCCTGTAACAGTTGATTGACACTTTGTTGAATTTGTCCCTTAGAAATCCCCCTTAAAACCAAGGGATAGGCTACATTTTCGTACACGGTGGTACGAAACAAATAGGGTTTTTGAAAAATCAGTGTCATTTTTCTCATTAGATTTGGGCTGAGGAGACGACCATCATAATATAGGCTTCCAGAAGAGGGTTCCTCGATGCCGGCAATAATCTTTGCCAGGGTACTTTTCCCTGCTCCATTAGGCCCGATTATCCCTAAAAAGGTACCGGGTGCAATGACACAGGGTTGAAGCGTTAAGACCTGTTTTTGGCCATAGACTTTTGTAATGCGTTCTATACGAAGCTCCATAACTAATCTCCTTGTTGAAAATGATACAGTATCGAGTTAATAAAAAAGGATAGCACTAATAGGACAATACCAATGGCAATAGCAGTCTCATAATCCCCCATGCTTCGTAGCATGGCAATCGTTGTCGTCATGACACGGGTATGACCCTGAATGTTTCCACCAACAATCATTACTGCCCCAACCTCTGATATGGCTCGGCCAAATCCCGATACGATTCCTGTAAAGATGATCACTCTTAATTCCTTGATTAAAATTAGCAGGGTCTGAAAGGAATTGGCTCCAAGGGTTCTGGCTACGGCCTTAATCTCTTGTCCCCTTTCCTTGGTTCCGTTATAGATAATTCCAGTAATAATTGGTGTTACCAAACATACCTGGGCAATGATCATGGAAGCAGGGGTAAAGATTAAGCCTAATCCCCCCAGGGGGCCTCTTCTTGAAATTAATAAAAAGATTAATAGCCCCACAATCACAGGGGGGAGGCTCATCATTGTATATAAGAAACGGATCATCAGCCTTTTCAAAGGAAACTCCCTTGTTCCAATGATGATTCCCATAGGCACAGCCACAATACTGGCTACTAGAACTGCGCTCAGGGAAACATAGAGGGAGAGAAGAATGACGCCATAGACCTCGGGATCTACGGAAATCAACAATTGAATTGCACTTCTGAAGCCCTCTATGATTTCCTTCACGCTACTTCCTCCTAACTATTTTGCATTGGGTATAAATAAAGATTGTCCAAATTCCTCTTGCCCGAATTCACTAATTAGGGCTTGACCCTTGTCAGATAAAATCCATTCAATGAACCTTTGAGCCCCTTCATTATTAATTTGATCATTCTTTTCGGGGTTTACAGCAATAATACCATATTGATTAAAGAGCTGTTCGTCTCCTTCTACCAATACAGTTAAATCCAAGTCATCCTTCATGGAAAGGTAGGTAGCACGATCTGTAAGCGTATAGCCCTTCATCTCATCTGCCATTTGAATAACGGCACCCATTCCTTGTCCAGCAGAAATATACCAGTCTCCAGAAGGCTCTACACCGATGGCCTTCCACAGGGCAAGCTCCTTCTTATGGGTTCCTGAATCGTCGCCTCTGGAGATGAAGATTGCCTTTGAATCGGAGGCACCAACACTTTCGTCAATTAAAGTAAAGGCTTTGGATATATCTCCCTTAGCAGCATTTGCCAAGTCAAGGGGATTATCGGCAGGGCCAATAAGTACAAAATCGTTGTACATAACATCAAAGCGCTCTAAGCCGTGACCAGCCGCCACAAATTCCTCCTCCGAGGCTTTGGCATGAACTAGTAGGACATCAGCATCGCCGTCTTCTCCCATCTTAAGGGCTTGCCCTGTACCTACGGCCACAACCTTTACATCAATTCCGGTTTCTTCTGTAAATTGAGGAAGCAGGAAGGATAATAGACCACTGTTTTCTGTACTGGTGGTGGTTGACAAAATAATTTCACTGGCTGAAGCTTCTGATTGATCTGGTTGCTCAGGCTGCTCTAGTCCCTCGGTAGGGGCTTTGCTGCCACAGGCTGCTAACAACATACTAAATATCAGCACTAGGCTTAGTAATAGTATGCTTTTTTTTCGGTTAAATAACATCTCCATTCATTTCATCTCCCTTATAAAAGTTATGTAAAAAACAACTAAGCCCCATCTGTATGAACTCCTTTAATGGTTTGCAACAAAAAAAATGCCTATAAAGGCATCATAAATCAAACAAGGGGCAAGATGAGCCCTTATTATTAATATGACTCCTTTCCACCTTGGGAGGCATTATCGTTTCCAATAATACCTGTAGGCTAATTTCCCATAGAATTTTTTCTTTAGGGCAATAGCTCGGAGATTGGGCTTGTACCCATAGTTTAAACCATATTCGATTTTGTGTCAATATTTGCCTGACTTTGTGTTTATTTAGTGTTAGAAGTATTCAATAATTTATCAAGCCATATAGCCTTTATCGTCATGAGCTAGAGATATTTCTGGAACATCATCTTGTTTTCTATTTCTAGGGAAGTGAAACCCATTCTATTCAGATAGTGTAAATGCTTTTCATTCTCTGAATAGGTAATCAAGCGACGGTAGCCCAGCTTGTAAAAATAATCACGATAATTGGTGAAAAGATACCGTCCAATTTTAAAATCTCGATAGGCTGGTACTGCAAAGTCTATGTCAATTAATAAGGTGGTGTCATCGTATTTTGATGCAATGAAAATCCCCGCAGGAACCAAATTCCGTAAAATATAAAAGCCTATGGAGTCCTCCTGTAATTCATCTTTGTACAGTGGAAATATACCTTTAATATCCTCTTGATAATAGCTTATAAATTCCTTTAAGTACTCATCGGTCTTTCCTATTTTTATTATCTTAAAATATTCCTTTTCAGAATAAATCTTATAAAGATAATACAAATTAATAAAGATAATAAAAAGATTAATAAATCCAACGGGCAGGGCACCGATTGCAAATCCATAGATCGTAAACAATAGTGAACCAACAAGATTGAACCAGCGGAGCTTCACGATTGAATTCATCAATAAGGAGATGGCAATCAGGATTGAAGCAGCATAGCCTAACCATTCTAACAAATTACTATTCAATTAATTTCCCTCCTTTTAAGCTAAACAATACTATTTTATCAGATTTTTACGATAATTGCATTATATTTCTTGCTGCTGAGATGAAGGATCGTTAATAACCTAATAAAAATAGGAGCTCCCTTCACAATAATATTGCTGTGGGCAGCGATAAAGCTACATAGTCGCTTTGTTTTAAAAAATGTGGTAAAATGAGAAGGAAATAGAAAAAATAAAAGAGGTGTAAAGCTTGAGTCTACAAATAGGAAAAATGAACAGGGTTCAGGTCGTTAAATTAACAAAATTTGGAGCTTTTTTAAGTGGATCTGGAGATAAGGAAGATGAGATCTTACTGCCGTCTAAAGAGGTTTCTGTGGAATTAAAGCCTGGGGATAGCATCGATGTGTTTATCTATCGGGATACACGTGATCGCCTAATTGCCACCTTGAAAAAACCCTATGGACAGGTGGGGGAGTTGGCGTATCTTCAAGTGGTTGATATAACAGCCATAGGGGCATTTTTAGACTGGGGCTTAGAAAAGGACCTATTGCTTCCTATTGGAGAGCAAACTGTTAGGGTAAGAAAAGGAAAAAAATATCTGGTTAAAATCTATGTAGATAAAAGCAAACGGTTATGTGCCTCCATGGAGATAGAGGATCAATTGAAGCTATCGGATTCCTTTAAAGTGGGAGAGATGGTAGAGGGAACTGTCTATGCTGTGAATTCAAGAATCGGTGCCTTTGTTGCCCTAGAAAATCAATATTTTGGATTGATACATCAATCGGAAATATTTAAGGAGCTTGAAATTGGAGATCATGGTCGGTTCCGTATCGTAAAAATCCGAGAGGATGGAAAAATTGATCTTGCTACAAAAAAGCTTGCCTATCAGCAAATGGATGAGGATGCTGAAAAAATCCTTCAATTGTTGAAGCTTCATCAAGGTTTTTTACCTTTAAATGATAAAAGTGACCCCAAGGCAATTAATAAATATTTGGCTACCAGTAAAAATGCCTTTAAACGGGCTTTGGGTAAATTGCTTAAGGAAAAGAAAATTGAACAGCTTGAAAATGGGATACGATTAATTGTTAAATAGCTCAATTATTGTGTTTTCCAAGTCCATAGAAAAAAGGTCTCCATAGGGAGACTTTTTTCCTGCATAAAACAATTCGCCCTGCAAGAAGTGACAGAGTCAATCAATCAAGTCTTTACTTTTCAGAAAGTTGAAATTTTTCGTAATTACAGATAATATAATAAGAAAAAAGTAATATGAGGAGGATATTTTATATGAACCAGACTGATATGCGTTGGAGCTTAATGGATTTATACCCTTCCTTTGAGGATGAAAGCTTTAAGAAGGATTTTGAGACCCTTGGGCAGAAAATCCAACAAACAAATCAATGGGCAGAAGAGATGCTTATCTCCAATGATCATGAAGCAGAAAAGATTGTTGCTTATCTGGAAAAGATAATTGCAATTCGCCAAATATACATAAAGCTTTCGAGTTTTTCAAGTCTGACAAAGAGCGTAGAGGCAAGAAATTCCCTTGCTACCCAGTCCCTAGGAAAGGTTGAAGAGCAATATGCTAATCTGAAGAAGGCCCAGGTTCTTTTCCTTAAATGGCTTAAGAAAGTCGAGGATATTGATGCAATCATTGGCTGCTCAGAATTCCTTATGGCCCATCAATTCCATATAAAGGAATTGATAGCCCAGAGCCAGTACCTGTTAAGTGATGAGGAGGAGCTACTAATCTCTAAGCTGACCAATACAGGAGCAAAAGCCTGGTCTAATTTACAGCAGCTGCTGACTTCAACACTTTTAGTGGAAATAGAAGTGGGAGAAAAAGTGGAGTCCTTGCCCCTGCAGGTAGTGAGGAACATGGCCTATGATGCGGACCCAGTTTTAAGGAAAAGGGCCTTTGAAGCTGAATTAAAGTCTTATAATAAGATTGCCGAATCCTCCGCAGCAGCCTTGAATGGGATAAAGGGTGAGGAGCTGATCATTGGAAATAGAAGAGGCTTTGAATCCCCTTTAGAGGAAACCTTAAAAAATTCTCGCATGGGCAGAAAAACATTAGATGCCATGCTAGGAGCTATGGAAGAAAGCCTGCCTATCTTCCGTCGTTATTTGCGGCAAAAAGCCCAGCTGCTGGGCCATAAGAATGGGCTGCCCTTCTATGATTTGTTTGCGCCGATGGGAATCATTGAAAAGGAGTATACCTATCAAGAAGCTATGGAATATGTCATTAGCAACTTTAGCTCCTTTAGTAAAAATATGGGCAACTATGCAGAAAAGGCCTATCGTAATCGTTGGATTGACGTTGAACCCCGGGAAGGAAAAAGAGGAGGTGCCTTCTGCTATTTTATACGCCCTATTAAGCAAAGCAGAGTATTAGTGAATTTTACTGGAAGCTTTAAAAATATAACGACCCTTGCCCATGAGCTTGGCCATGGTTTCCATGGAGAATGTCTAAAGGAGGAGCGTCTGCTAAACTGCACCTACCCTATGCCCTTGGCTGAAACCGCTTCAATTTTTGCAGAGACTATTTTAGTGAAAAATGTTCTGGAAACAGGAACAAAGCAGGAAAAATTTAGTGTTCTTGAAAGCACCATTTCCCATGCTACCCAGGTAATTGTGGATATCTACAGTCGTTTCTTATTTGAAAGTGAGGTCTTTAATCGAAGGAGGGACCATGTGCTTTCAGTTCCAGAGCTTAATGAAATAATGATGGATGCCCAGAAAAAGGCCTATGGAGATGGCTTAGGTTCTCAAGTGCTGCATCCCTTAATGTGGGTGAACAAGGTGCATTATTATTATCCTGAACGACATTTTTATAACTTTCCCTATGCCTTTGGAATTCTCTTTTCAAAGGGGCTCTTTGCCCAATATCTTAAGGAAGGAGATACTTTCCCCGAAAAGTACGAAACCCTGTTAAGGGCCACAGGGAAAATGGCCATTGAGGATGTTGCCAAAATAGTTGGGATTGATGTCAACGACCGAGAATTTTGGAGAAGCTCTTTGAAATTAATTGAGGCAGATATCGAAAGCTTCATTAGCCTGTCGAAGGAAAAATAAGTAAACTTAATTTAATCAGCTTGTTCATCCTAAACCCAAATGATATAATTAATTTATCAATGATCAAATGAGCGGCAGAGGAGTTGATTTTTTTGGAGGAGCAATTGCTAAAGCTAATCTTAGATAAGCTTGAAAACATTGAAAAAGAGCAACAGGAAATGAAGAAAGAGCAACAGGAAATGAAGAAAGAGCAGCAGGAAATGAAGAAAGAGCAGCAGGAAATGAAGAAAGAGCAACAGGAAATGAAGAAAGGGCAACAGGAAATGAAGAAAGGGCAACTGGAATTGAAAGATGAGCAGCAAAAGATGGCGACTGAAATTAAGCGGATGAGCAAGGAAATACTCCAGGAAATAGAAGTAATAAAGAAGGATATGAAGATAATAGAGTCAGTTCAAGAAACCATGAAGAATTTCATCACCAGTGCTGAGCAAATCATCGAAGAGGATCATAGATTTATACAAAAACTCAAAAAGGCTGTTGGAGAATAGATAAAATAAAAGATCCACTTTAACATGTAAAGGTTAAGGTGGTTTTTTTATGTCAAAATAAAGTTCTACTTTTTTAGCCAATGGGCAAGAAGCTGGTCATTTGCGTTTAAGGAAACTTTTCTGCCACAACAATATCGCTGCCGGGCCAGCGATAATGCGATGAAGTCCCTTTGTTTTGGCTCTAATTTAGTAACTAAAGGAAGGAAGTATAATCCTTGTTGGAATCAATAGCCTCCATAATGGCCTTAATTTTTTTGTAGCTGGTATCTGAACGATAGACCCGTGTAAATCGCTGTTTGGCTAAGCTATTTTTACCTAAAAGTCCGTAGCATATGCCAAGCTGATAGTGGATGTCAATATAGGGGGCCTCCATGGTTCTTTTTCTACCTAAGGCATCCTTAAAGACCTCTATTGCAGCTGCATATTGGGATTTCCCCATAAAGGCAAGCCCTTTTAAATATCCCCTCCAAAGGGATTGATCCGTCACCTGCCCCTTAAAACCTTCAAGGTCATCACATAATTTCATAGCAAAATCATAATCTCTCTGATCAATAGCCATCAGTATTGTATTAATGACAGGAGACCAAAAAATTGTATTGGCCAGGGTCTTTACATCGATAGACTGAAAATAATGGAAATATACTTCATAGGCCTTGGCGGGATTATCTAAATTTAGATAGCAATCTGCTATAACCAATAAAAGAATCGGGTCAGCATCGGGAGCCTCCAAGGCAGTCTCAAGGACACCAATACAATCAAGATATTTTTTTTGCCGATAGAGTCTAAGGGCTTTTTTTACTTGGTAGGCTTGGGGGTCAGTTTTTTTTCGCCATAGTCCCATAAGAAGAATTGAGAGGGCCCCAATAAAAAATAATAATGGATATTTAAAGCTAAGGAAAATACAAAGTATCCCGACAATTCCCAATATCCTTTGAGGGCCATCATAGGGATTCTTTAACTCCATACTAAGTCCTGATTTTAAAAAGTCAATGGCGGTGGGTCTTTCAATAACTTGAAGCTTAGGCTTCTGTTGTTGATTTAAATCTATCCCAGAAATTTCAGCGTTTATCTTAATCTTCTTGGGATGTAGGGTGATACGGAAATTTGCGCCCTCATGTACAAATGTAATTTCCTTTTTATCCCCATCTAAATGTAGCCCTTTACCTAATAAAATTCGCTTACCAAATTGTAAACCCATGGGAAACCTCCCTGCTTATTGATATTATCGTTACTTTTATTATAGACAGAAAATAATGAAAAATCAATAGAATCAATTATCGACAGCATTTTCCTGGGAAATAAACACACAAAAGTGAGCCTTGACAAAGGACTTCGTTCTGTATATACTGTGTATATACTATATATACAGTATATACAGAATGGGAGAAAAAACATGAGAATTCTGATATCAAATGCTTCACAGGAACCGATTTATGAGCAAATCGCCAATCAGTTTAAAAATTTGATTTTTCAAGGGGAATTGCGGGAAGGGGAAATGATTCCCTCCATTAGGAGCCTGGCAAAGGAGCTTCAAATCAGTGTGATTACTACTAAGCGAGCTTATGAGGAAATGGAAAGAGAAGGTTTTATTGAAACCGTAGCAGGAAAGGGTTCCTTTGTAGCAGCTCAAAATAAGGAGCTGTTAAGGGAAAAAAAGCTCAAGCTAATCGAAGAAAACTTAGCTGAAGCCGTACTGCAAAGTAAATTAATCGGGCTAAATAAAGGGGAGATCATTAGCATGCTTGAGATCTTATTTGAGGAGGAAGAATAATGGATACCCTGTTGGAAGTGAAGGGATTAGTGAAAAAATTTAAGGAGTTTTCTCTAAAGGAGGTTAGTTTTACCCTCAATAAGGGGTATATTATGGGATTGATTGGAACAAATGGAGCGGGAAAGAGCACCACCATTAAGCTAATCATGAACCTGTTGAAAAAAGATTACGGAGAGATTAAAATTTTTGGAAAAGACCATTTAATAAGTGAAAAGGAAATTAAAAACCGTATTGGATTTGTATATGATGAAAATTATTTTTATGAAGACCTAACGGTTAATGAAATGAAAAATATTGTCGCTTCCTTTTATAATAAATGGAGCGAGGAAGCCTATTGTCGTTTTTTAAAACAATTTCAATTAAAGCCAACCCAAAAAATCAAAGAACTGTCAAAGGGGATGAAAATGAAATTTTCATTAGCCATTGCCCTGTCCCATGGAGCAGAGTTAATTATCATGGATGAGCCTACATCAGGCTTGGATCCAATTATTCGTAATGAATTGCTGGAGATTCTATATGACTTGATACAGGATGAAAATGTAGGGGTACTTTTTTCAACCCATATTACCACGGATTTAGATAGGATTGCAGACTATATTACTTTTTTACATGAAGGAAAACTGATTTTTTCTGATACAAAGGATGATATTTTAGACAAATTTCAGTTAATTAAGGGCGGAAATGGATTAATTAATGATGATATCAAGAAAAAATTTATTGGTATGAAGCAGAATCAATTTGGCTTTGAAGGGCTGGCAACGAAAAGCAGTGGTTTAAGGACCATACTAAAGGGGCAGGTTATTATTGAAAAACCAAGCCTGGAAGAGATTATGCTCTATACGGTAAGGGGGATGAAGCATGTTTAAGCTGGTATGGAAGGATTATATTATTCAAAAGAAAACCCTATTTAAAATATTTTTATATTGCTTCTTTGTTTTTCAATTTATGTCAGATATGGGAAATGTATATATAATCGGCGCCGTAGGGGTTACCTACCTATTACTGCAAAATGCCTGTTATCAAGAGGAAAAAAATAAAAGCGAAGTAGTTTTAATCAGCTTGCCAGTCAGCCGGATGGAGCTGGTGCTGGCAAAATATCTTACTGGTATCTCATATATTGCCGTTAGCTTAGTGGCCTTGGGTCTGCTGGGAGTAGTTTACACGAAATTTTTTTCAAGTACAATGCAGTTAATCCAAGCCTTTGATGTATTGCTGGCCATTGCCATTACGTTACTGCAGATCTGCATTTTTCTGCCTATTTACTTTAAGGTAGGCTATTATAAAGGGCGGATGATTAGCATCTTCATCTTTATGATCTTAAGTTTTACCCCCGCAATAATTGTTGAAAGCACGTCCCCAAATATACCATGGAGAGAATCAATTAACAAGATTTTTTCCCAGGGAATTACGGCTCAGTTTATGATGGGATGGGTAGGCTTTATTTTACTGGTGTTGGTTGCTTCCATATTATTATCAGCAGCATTCTACAGAAGACGTCAGTTTTAGAGATTAAAAGGTTCTGCCACAGAAGGGAAATATTTAAAAATGTGATATAATTAAAACCGAGGTGATAGGATGAAGCGACTTGAGGTCCAAAACTTGTCGGGAGGCTACGAAAAGAATAGAATACTTCAGGAAATAACCTTCTCGGTTTCAGCTGGAGAAATTGTGGGATTAATCGGGCCAAATGGTGCGGGGAAAACCACCTTAATGAAAACCCTGCTGGGGATTCTTCCGTCAATTGGCGGATCTGTTCGAATAGATGGTGAGCTTTTGGAAGAAAATCAAGAAGGTATAAAGGGGAAAATTGCCTATATTCCAGAAATTCCCTATCTATACGATGAGTTAACCCTAGAGGAACATCTACAGTTTACAGCCATGTGCTGTGGTGTGCAGAAAAGGGAGTACAGTCAGCGAGTGGATGAATTGTTAAAGCTGTTTCAAATGGAGGGAAAGCTGAATCATTTTCCCAATTCCTTTTCAAAGGGAATGAGACAAAAAGTGATGGTGATGTGTGCCCTGTTACAGCGGCCAAGCCTTTTAATTGTAGATGAGCCCTTCATAGGCCTAGACCCTAGGGCCATTAATAACTTTATTAAACAGCTATATAGCTATAAAGAGCAGGGAATGGCAATTCTACTAAGCACCCATGTGCTGGATTCCGCAGAAAAATTATGTGACCGTTTTGTGGTTTTGGATCAGGGACAAATGCTAATTTCCGGAACCCTACAGGAGATGGCCCTTAAGGCAGGTATGCAGGGGGGG